>ERZ827037.1527-NODE-1527-length-24137-cov-9.937256_pt1 | contig 24137 bp, 23 predicted proteins | sample MGYA00519924_ERZ827037 | MGnify/ENA primary metagenome ERZ827037 (study PRJEB31778, sample SAMEA3449250) | human gut metagenome | biome: human gut; feature: human-associated habitat; material: faeces | place: United Kingdom | collected 2010/2012 ...
TACTTTTAGTATGAATTAGTTGGCTAATTTTATAGGATTTACTGAATATCCCTAATTAAAAATCAATAATAAGCAATGCCACTGCCAGTTAGAATAACACTTTTATCCTACTATATAACCATATTTCTCTTTACATATATTCCATAAAAACAACAAGTTACCCACCAGATATCTACGCCACATCCTTTTAGGTTCTTTTATCAGTCGGTAAAGCCATTCCAACGAATGTTGCTGCCACCATAATGGAGCTCGTTCAGTAGTACCTGCATAGAAGTCAAACACCGCCCCCACAGTGCCCACATGGCAATGAATATTCAACTTTTGCCAATTACTATAAACCCATTTTTCCTGTTTGGGAGCAGTCATACCAATCCATAGTAAATCTGGATTTGCCTCGTTGATAGCTGCCACAATAGCCGCATTATCTTCCTGTGAAAACTCCGGCTTATAGGGAGGTGAATAAGTCACTACTTCCAAGTTCGGATAGTCCACTGCTGCCCGCTGTTTAATCAAAGCCAACACTTTTTCCGAACTACCCATAAACATACAGCGACCTCCTTTCTCATTAAGGCGATTCATTTCAAACAGAAAGAGATCCCAACCGGCTATTCGTTCCCGTGGTTGGCTTTGCATCTTTAACCATTTACAAACTTTTACAATACTTGCTCCGTCAGGGATAAGTACATCTCCTTTTATTAGCGCCTCGGCAAAAAGCGAATCCTTTAGTGCAGTGTTGTATGAGTGCGCATTTATGGTATTTATTAAGAGTTTACCCTGCGGCAATGTTTTTAATTGGTCTACGTTCTCTACAATAGGAAGTTCTTTCAACTTGATCATATGAATATCTACTCTAAATATTATACCAATTTCTTAAGAATGTCACACATACGTTCCTCAAAACGTTGCAGCGTGAACTCACATTCAAATTTCATTCTACCTTTACGCCCCATCTCACGACACAGATCACGATGTTCCATACAATAAGCCACCTTCTCAGCCAAAGCCAATACATCCTTCATGGGAACAATATATCCTGTCTCACCTTCATCAATAATATCCACTATTCCCCCTTCATGACTAGCAATGCAAGCCACACCATGTTGCATTGCTTCCAGCAAAACCAAAGGGAAACACTCATTGTAAGTAGGAAGTATAAAAAGGTCTGCCTGCATCCAATACATCTCCTTATCATTACCATACTTCGCACCATGTGCTACCACTACATCCTCCAATCTATACTTCTGCAAATAGGCAGCAAACTCCTCCTCTCCAATATCACTCCATTTTCCTACGAAATTGCACACAAAGTCATATCCTCTATCTTTCAAGATATGGCACGCATCTAGTAGCGTCCACACTCCTTTCTCCAACATCATATTCGAAAGAAAGAAAATATTAAATCTGCTATCCATTCTCATTAGTTTATATCAGGAATACCATTCGGACAAATCAGCACATTCTGCCTACCCACATATTTCTCCACATCCTCATAGAGTGCTTCGGATAGTAATATCACCTTCACCCCTTTAAAAAGCCGTGGATATATCCACCTATTAGGCCAGTGATTTTGAAATGTCCTCACTCCCTGATTATGAAAATGGAGTACCACCTTACACCCCATCTCCTTCAACATTTGTACAATAACAAACTCTTTATAGAGTGCAATTCCGTGTGAATTTGGCGTAACATATACCAACTGTGTTTTCATCTGTTTCACCATTTTACGTATAGATTTCAGCATTTCCAAAAACGAAATCAGCTTCTTCAATCCCACTTTACCGATATCCTTAATATCCTTGGCTGTGGCCAGATTGATATAATGGCAATCGAAAGTCTCATTTATCATTTTACTATCATGAATATATTTCCCCATCATGGCTGCGCCATGTACAGGCGGTGGCATATGAAGAATAAAAAGAATGGACGGTTTCATTATTAATTAAAATTATTTTTGAGTAGATGTGCTATTTCACGACTGAATTTATCTGCACCTGTAGAATTTAAATGGTCTGTGGTATGAAACAATTTCTGATTATCATAAGCAGCTTGATTCAAGAAAGAATAATAAGGTATATTATTTCGCTTGCATAGCGAGTCAGTAATAGCTAATGATTTCGTCTCCACCACATCAGCATACATAGGTGAGGTTACCATGATTAGCATTATCTGCTTTGTTTTACACACCCCTATAATATACTCCATCGCTTCCACCTTACGGCTATCAATTGCCACACTATTTGTATATTCCTTTCTCTCTTCTTTCAAAAATCCCTCTAAAGGCTGAAAACCATTTGCATGAAAAACTCCACGATCCTTCAAATTCTTCACCATTTTGAAGAATTTTGAGTTATAAGGATAGATGGCTGACCAACATTTGTATTTTTCCCAAGGACTTTTTATACTAATCACCTTCTGCCATGAAGCATGATGTTGATAAGGCAATAATCCTGATAAACGATCATAATCTCCTTCACCTATTATCATGTCATAAGGAGTCACCTCCAACACAATCATTTTTGGTGTATACCTATCCAATATTAAATCCAACTGTGCCCGTTGATATACCAAGAAACAACCGCTACGTCCTGCATTGTAGCAACTTATGCCCAACGAGTCCTGTAATATCTCTGGATTATAATGATTACGAGCACGAGATGACCCCAGTATAACCAAATCTGCCGTCTGTTTATCAAGCGCTTTAGTCGTATAATAAAAATCCTCCCCTTTTTGATTAAAATACATCCATTTCAAGCCATAACCGACTCCTCTATCCGTCATTAGCAACAGGACAAACAGCAACAATGCTTTACTCATATATTTCATGCCTAGCCTACCCATATACATTATCGTTTAAAATTGGAAGTAGATAAATTGTCCACCATCAAACACCCCTATACTTAAAATCATCACCGATAAAGCGACATACGAAACAAAGCGGATAAATATCGAACGATTTTCTAATAATAGGTGTCTTCCATTTCTTTCTTCAAACACATCACAAACTATCAGCACACTTATACCCATCAAGCTATAGAGCAAAACAGAAAGGTCCGGTTTATATAATCCTCCTGTAGGTGTCACTATCTTACTAATAGCCAGTAACGCATCCCCTAACGTCTGTGCCTTGAAAAAAATCCACGCTAGCATCATCAGTATAAAGGTTACCAATATATTGAAAGCCTTAAGCCATCTATTTTCCTTCTCCAATCTACAATACAAACGTACTCGTTCTTTGACAGGTTTCATTACATTCCCTATCACTTGAAAGAGACCGTTCAATCCACCCCAAATCACGAAAGTCCAACTAGCTCCATGCCACAATCCACTCACTAAAAAAGTAATCATTAGATTTATCCTTGTACGCCATTTACTACAACGACTCCCTCCCAAAGGTATGTAAAGGTAGTCCCTGAACCAAGTAGAAAGCGAAATGTGCCACCTACGCCAAAAATCCTGTACACTAGTAGCCATGTAAGGTCGTTCAAAGTTTACTATCAAACGAAATCCCATGATACGTGCACAGCCTAGAGCAATAAAGGAATAGCCTGCAAAGTCACAATAAATCTGAAAAGTGAAGAGTATAGCGGCTATTAATACCGACATTCCTGTGTGGTGTGCAATATTACTAAACACAGCATCTGTATAAAGTGCCAATCTATCCGCTACCACAACCTTCATGAAGTACCCCCACAGCATCCAACGTAACCCTTTCGTTATATCTTCCCTATTAAAATAATGTTCCGTTTTGAACTGTGGAAACAACTCCTTGGCTCTCCCAATAGGACCTGCTGCAATCTGTGGAAAAAAAGAGATGAACAACGCATACATACCCAAGTTATTCTCTAGTACAATCTTCTGCCTGTATACATCAATTACATACCCACATGCTTGGAAAGTATAAAATGAAATACCTACTGGCAAGAGTAACTCTATATGCGGCACCTCCATGCGGATGCCAATCAGTGAGAGTAGACTCCAAACAGAATCGTTAAAAAAATTGAGATACTTAAAAACAAATAATCCTGAACAGCAAAGTAATAGTGTACATGCCAAGGCGATTCTTCCTCTCTTATTGTCTTGGCAACTTACATACTTATGAATTATCTGTGCACCTAAATAGCTTACTAAGGTTACAAACGCTAGAAATAGACCATATGTAGGATTCCAATTCATATAGAAGAAATAGCTCACTACAAGCAAATACCATCGTCTTACCTTATGCGGTAAGACAAAGAATACCACTGCTACTATTGGAAAAAATAGTAGAAACACAAAACTATTGTAAAGCATAAATTAGAGTTTACTTTCGATTATATTCTCTATACTGTAAGCATTTAGCTAACATCCACCATGTTATTGGTGTATATTTAGCTAGATTCATCAACCTACCAATGGGATCTTTTAGGAAATACATACCATATTTTAATGCTTCATTGCGGCTTAATCCCAACCTACCAGATAATAGTTGGCAGTATGTAAGATTACGTGAGATACGTCCACGAGCTCTTAGAAAACCAAGAGGCAATGTAACAGGCAAACGCTTTATAATACGTTTCTCCCAATCGACTATATTCGGAGCATTATTCCAACGTATCATCATCTTATTGAGCCATCCCTGAGTACGAGTCACATTGACACCATCACTTACAAAAAGAATTTCAGGAATGAAACCCCATTTACCGTATGTCGCCACCATTCCCCAAAACTCTAAATCTTCAGTAATACGCAAATCTTTACGCATACCACCAATGTCCACAATAACTTCCTTACGAATCACTACACTACCCGTACAAACATGCATATTGTCCGCCCAAAACGAGAAAAAGTCATCTAATATAAATGGCCTTTTATATTGCGCATAACAAATAGGAACTATAGATGAGCCAGAAACTGTTAGGTGGCGCTGAGCCACATTCACAGCCACACAATCAAGATGCTTATCGAGGAACGTAACAGTCTTCTCTATAAAACCCTGCTCCCAATAATCATCCGCATCTAAATAGGCACAATAGCGACCTTTTGATAATTCCACCCCTTTGTTACGAGCCGCTGATGGTCCCGCATTCTGTTGTTGATACAATACAATATTTTTTTCATGTCTAGCTTTAATAACCTCTACCGAATTATCCGTACTGCCATCATCCACCAATATCACCTCATAGGAATATAATGTAGTTTGATTGAAGATAGAGTCCAAACAACGTTCCAATAAAGGTACAGCATTATAAACTGGAATTATAATTGAAATATCCATTATAAACTCTCCTTGCTACATTTCATTAATAGATTATCGATAAAAGCCTTAGACTTCACCAATTCAGTCTCTTTAATACTATTTATATATGAAAAATTGAAAGGATAATCATAAACAACCTCCCACTCTTTCTGTGAAGTAAGAATACAATCGTTTAATCCAAAAAGTGTCATCAAACTTTGCATGCGCGAATTTACCTTATGCCGATGACGATTGAATACAAACACCGGTTTATTGAAAAGTATTGAAAATGCAGTGCCGTGAAATGAATTTGAAATAAACGCCTTACAATGATATATCATTGATACAAACTCCTTCGGACCGGCTTTCATAAAATTTTTATCAGCATACAGCAACGGATATGTATCAGCTATTGCGTAAATTTTCAGATTATGTCTACGGGCATACTCTTTTGCAAACAATTTCAATTCTTGGTTACCCTCAAAATCATAAATCAATAGATAATCTTCTGTAGAAGCAGCAGGCGCCATCATTTCCTCCCATTGTTCCGCTGAAAGCAAAAACACAGGATCTAGCACCCATGTTCCTTCTATCTCCATATCTTTCAGTATTGCCAAACCATGTACCTCACGTACTGAAACAGCATCAAAAGTATCAAGCGAAGTCTTGATACGAGCTTTGTTTTCCGAATCGATATCCAAATAAGAAAAACTTGCTGCATACGAAGCCTTATATCCTTTCTTTACAAAGTCAAGATAAAAAACGGGATCACGACCTGCTTCATAAAACACATTCCAGACTTGGTCACTGCCTACCAAATACAAATCCGCTTGCGGAGGATTCTGACAAATAGCGTCACAAGAAGTATATTTGGCGGCAGTTTCCTTCAATACTTGATGATTAAACTCATCAAATACTCTTTTTCTCCCCATAGTAGTTTTTCTTTGTAGATATTTCATAATACGATAGATAAAACGCGTCAATGCATACCTACTCAACTTTGATTCCGGGTTTACCCACTTATAGTCATACTTACGGGTTAAGTAATCGGGCTGATAGTTAATAATTTCCACCTGATGTCCTAAATTTATGAGATATTGCTGTAAAGCATAAGCCTGCAATGATGCTCCATAATTATAAACATCATAAGTTGTTAGTGTATTAATTTTCATCTAACTTTAAGTTACATTTTATATAATATGTTATGGATAAAATAAGAAAATTGATACAACCCAAGAATAGGTTTGGAAATATGTTTATATTTACGGTAATACAAAATTTGGCTATTCAAAAGCAATCGTCGTTTTTGCTTTGAAAAAGTACCACTACTACCACCTTCATAATGAAGTACTTCTACAGCAGGATCAAAATAGACTTTATAACCTACACTTGCTAATCGCTCTGCCAATATAACTTCTTCAAAATATAAAAAAGTAACATTATCAAACATTCCAGCCTTCTTAAAGGCTTCTGCTTTTACCATCATAAACGCCCCACACACCCAATAAGTATAATGAGCCCCAAGTCGTAATGGCGTAGTAGAAATATTTATATTTTTCTTCTTTCGAAGAAAAGGAAATAGATTCCACCCTATAGTACGATAAGGTGACACATAGCGATCGTGTGGTGATTGGTCACATTTGTCAAGTCCTAAGATACGAGGTCCTATACACCCCATCTCATTATTTTCTGAAAGTTTGTGTGCTAGATAATCCAAAATGTAACTTTGCTTTATCTCAATATCATCATTAGAGAACAAATAGTAAGCAAAATTTCCAATTCTCTCCAGAAAGTTAACGCCTAAATTATTCCCCTTAGCATATCCCAAGTTTTCCTGACTCCATATGAGATATCCTTGTTTTATATCATCCAGCCTTTTACACGGATCATCTACAAAAGTTAATTCACATTGAGTCGCTAACTCTATACTATCATCCAAAGTAGCTGCTACATTTACTACTACAACAGTATATGATGTAGATAATTTAGAGAGTTGCTCTTTTATATAATTTCTTGTACCCTTAGGGTTACGATAGGAGACAATGATAACCCCTATTTTATTTTCCATATTTATTCCTATGATTAATAGCAATGTAGCAAGCGTCCATGATACTTTGTGCAGCACGTTCAGGTGTATGATGCGATACAATCTCACGTGACACTTCACCCATTTGCTTTAAATCGGCTGAACGCTTCACTATCTCTTGTAATATCCTCACTATACTATCTTTATCTAAAGGGTCGAATACCCATCCATTTTCAGGGTGCACCAATTCCGGATGACAACCATTATACTTTGATGTAGCTATTGGCAAACCACATGCCATCGCCTCAGGTACCACCAAACTCCAATTATCCTCCAAAGTAGGAATAATAAAACAATCTGCCGCTTTATAATAAGGAGCTATCAAGTCATAATCCACTGCACCAGCTAACACCACATCAGGAATGTTTTTATCAGTAATCAATTGCTTAATTTCCCCCATTTGTGCACCATTTCCTACATAAACCAATGTGATATCACTCTCCTCCCTCTCCTTGAAAGAGCACCAAGCCTCTATAAGTTCTTTAACTCCCTTTCGAGGAATCAATTGCCCTACGAATAATATCATGGTGTTTTTGCAGCCTAACATAGCTCGAAGAGTTGAAACAACATCATCAGACGTTTCAGCCACAGCTTTACTCAATCCAACCACATCAGCTACCATATGCCCATGAGTCAATCTATTTTTCGGATAACCAATCTCTGCAAGATACTCTTCTGTCTGCACACCATTACAATCAATAGCATCAATCCAATGAGACACAAACTTACGATAAGCAGTACGTAATTTGCCTGCATTCCGTTCTGTATGCTTCGTACGTTCATAGCACATCACATGTGGTACTCCCTTTAAAAATCGTGTAACAAGAGCAGCATAAGTCCATTGCATAAATCCGTCAGACACCAGCACATCAGGTTTTGTTTGCATTACCTGTTTGATAAGACCTGGACTAAGAGGAATACGGATGCTGGAGTTAGCTTTTGAAGCATTATCCACCTTAGGTCTATTGCCGATCCGCAGTTCTCTTTCACGTGCAATAGCTCGATCTCCCAACACTGCTTTCAATTTATCCTGTGTGCGTTTTGGGGGAATATCTTTATAATATACTACCGTAAGCTGGTGACCACACATTTCATCAAGAGCTTTAAAAACAGGTATGCGATAATCAAGAAAGCTCCTAGTAACCCATGTTATTTTCATATTTTCTAAGTTTTATAAAAGCAAAAGCAATTAATGCATATACAGTAGGTGCCACATAGTTCCAATCAGAACCGATAGCAGGGAAAGCATTACAGTTAACGATGGTAGCTACCATAGCAGGCAAGAGAATAACAGCATACCTATTGGTAGACTGAAAACGATAAACCTTTAAAAACCATTTAAATATAAAATTAATAAATATCACCACACCCACAATTCCCGTATTAACCAATACTGAAATGAAAGAGTTATGAGCAGAAATGACCGCAAGACCAATATACTCTACTATACGACGCTCACCCACAATAAGACCATTACCTATAAGCGGATTTTCGTCCCATAATTTAAAGGCAGCTTCCCAAATAGCTTTTCGCCCCGAACCATTTTCAATTTTTTCCATGGAACGCCCCGGAAAAAGAAGTTCAAATATAAAATCCTGAAAATAAGAATAGATAAAATACAAAGTAATACATATAAAAATAACAATACCTATATTCATTCCTCTCTTATATTGAGATGACATCAAAATGACCAAACCAATAATAAATGAAATATAAGAAGCCGAACTGGTACCTATAACCAACATAAAGGCATTGTAAAAAATAAAATATTTCATCTCTTTAAAAGAAAATATCTTGTGTTTTACAGCACTCAACAATAGCAGTAAAGCAATCATAGAAGTCATAGTATAAGCATTAGTATGAAAGTAACTAAATCCATACTTTATGATTTTATTCATCATATCCATCGCCGTACTTGCAGTAGCCAATAACACAATGTATAAAAGAGCCTGCTTCAGACTGCGGATATAATAGATTGTTAAACAGACTATCATGAAACTACATAACACCTCAATACCTTTAAATAGTATAGTGCCTGCACTCCCAGCCCATAAAAAGCTGAGCGTAGCAAAAATATAATAGGCCAAAAACGGGAATACCTTTGATGAGAACCGACTTATTTTGGATGAGTTCTGAATAATTACAATCATTGACATCGAAATGCCTAAAAGAGCCAAAGAAGTCCCACTATCTACAGTTGTCGCATAGCTACCTACTTCACGTGCGACGTTAAAAAGAGTTTTACGTGCAATAAAAATAAAAGTAATCAGGGTTAACGTCCATACCTGCTTAGGATACAACCTATAAATCTGTTTTAACGTCATTGCAAATTAATTAAAATCAAACACGAAACTTGCCTGCTTTAGATATAACTAAACCCAACACCTTAGATAATGCCATAGGAATGGTTGTACCCAACAACACATAAAAAATCATCCATACATCCACATCGAATGATATGAAAGGAAAATCAGCTATTTTTTCTAAAGGATATCCATAAAACCAACATTGAAACCAGTTTACTAGTTTAAAACCTAAAAAATGTAAGAGCATAATACTAAAACTGTATTCACCACATATTGCTATCCACTTTCCTATTTTGAGTTTTTCCACTAATTTTGCCAATGAATATACCATTGTAGAGCCAATCATCCCAATAAATAATATGGAAACGGGACTTTCATTTTTAATATTATCAGGTTGTAATCTTCCATAAATGCCGTATTGCGTTAAAATGAGCATGAGTACAAAAAGTAGAATAAATATAATCACATTCTTATTCCACATTGACAATTTAGGCACAAGTTTACTAAATAAATAACCTTCAAAAAACACACCTGAAACTATCATATACTGCCAAATACAATAAGGACTTTTTAGATGAACATGTATACACACACTACCCATAATAACAATAAATACAAATACAATAGCTCGTTTGTTAATTAAAGACATATTCCATGTTGCTAGAGAAGCAATTTTAAAACCTACTAACCCTATGATTGAGACAATGAGCATAGCTGGACAAAACCACATAGCTCCCATCAGGAGTTCATTAGATACCATCCTAATAGTTACATCAAATATTCCTTTTCCAAATTGTGCTATTGTTAATTCTGTGTCATATATATTCAAATGATAGAATATATTATGCAATAACAGACAGCCAATTCCAGCAACCACAAATGGAACGTAAAGTCGTTTCACCTTTTTCCAAATAAAGTCCATCGGTGTAATAACATATTTCTCTTTAAAAAAGAAGCCAGCCACAAAAAAGAATACCGCCAGATGATATTGATTCACAAACGCCTCTATCCTGGAATTAGTAGTACAATGCCCCAAAACTACACTAATAATAGTAATGCCTTTCATAATAGAAAAAGCCTGGTTATTCATTACTTTGTAGATTTCTTCAATTTCAATAACTGTACGCCTATTGTACTTGGTAAAAACGATACTAACATAGCCCTTATTTTAAGAATGAAACTCCATGGATAGTAATGCATAATTCCCCCCTTTGTTTCAGGAAAAATATTTTTCCACATCTCCACATTTTCCTTCTTGGGAAAACGTAACAATACTTCTTTGGATGCAATTTTCAGATAATCAATAAGAGCTGAAGCGTCATTTAAAAGGCCTTCAGTATAAAAATAGTGTTCTAACCTGCGAGTAGCCACTATGGCGTCATTTACCTTCTTCATAGAGAATTTTGTGGTTATGCTGTTTGCATTGACATTATAATGATAGAGGCAATCATCTAAAAATACAGTTTTTGAAGATTGAAGCCTAAGTGGGATCAACATACAACTATCCTCCCACATCGAGATACCTTTCCACAGATCAATCAAAAAAGTCTTTTTTTATCAATTTATTCCACAAAGCACCGTAGATACCTCCAAAAAAGAATGGAGACAATATAACCTCCCTACTGTCATTATGATGCAAAAAGGTACGCTCTGTTATACCAGCAATGCTATGTTCCCAAAATCCACACCCCACCACATCTGCATCTTGGGCTTCGGCGGTTTCTACCAACGTTTTATACATATTGGGATCCACCCAATCATCACTATCACAAAACCCTAAATACTCACCTGTTGCTTTAGAAAGCGCCAATTCGCGAACAGCCGACACACCACAATTGATTGATTGTTTCCAAACTGATACATTTCTATTGGGATATTCACTTACCACCTTATTTAAGATCTCAACACTTCTATCCGGAGAGCAATCATCTACAAAAATGAATTCCATATCTTCCAGCGTTTGCTCAAAAAGTGAACGGGCGCACCGTTCTATAAACGACTCTGCACCATAGACTGGTATAATTACAGAAACTTTAGGCATACTACAAACGGTTTACTATAAATTTTAAAATAAAGTCTATGGCATTTACATCACCACAACTCATCACTGTTTTGAAAAGCAAATTTTTCCACTTATTCGCTTTGTACCGTATATCGGATTTTATATCTAATTGTGACCTAAAATTTAGGAATTTACAGATGAACGACAAGCGTTGTTTCTTGGTTGCTTTCGTTTCACCGGTATACATGGTTGTCAAAGCATAAAAAATGCCCGAAGCATAACCTTGTTGATAATACTTTCGAAATTCCTCGTTATCAAAATAGCGAGAATATTCTTTGTATAATAAATCAGAAGTCCTTTGATAATCAATGTAATTTCTTTTTCTATGCACCAATGAATTATCGTTCATCATATAATGATAAAGGCTGTCTGATATAATTTGAATAGAATGAACATGTCGACAATACATAAGCGTAAACAGTTCATCTTCGCGCAGCTGCACTGTAGGATCAAATCGAATCCCCTGTTGTTCAATAATCGATCGTTTAAAAAGTTTATTCCATGCCCACCCCAATGCCTCTGTTTTATTCAGATATTCTATTGTTTTCGAAAGGTCTTTCTTTTCCACATATCCAGGAACTAACGAAAGAGTTCTATAATCACCCAAAGGCAACTCGCGAATGTATCCGGAAAATATAATATCACAAGAAACACCAGAAGAGACTACTTTGAAATAGGACTCATAAAAATCTTCTTCCACCCAATCATCTGCATCCATAAATGCCACCCACTCCCCCCGTGCTCTTTTCAAACCTATATTACGAGCCTTACTCACCCCCCACGTTTGATATTTATCAACATTACAGTTAGAGAGCTATCCAAGTATTCAGCCGCAATATCTTGAGAGTTGTCGGTACTTCCATCATTGACCAATATAACTTCAATATCTTTAAAAGTTTGCTTCATCACACTGTCGAGCGAACGTCGTAGAAATCGCGAAGCATTATAAAAAGGTATAATAACAGATAGTTTCGGAACATTCATATGTGATTAAAATTAATTAGTTAATAACCTTACGTTTCTTTCCTTTCAATTTCACCCATCTATATAAAATGCAGTAAATTCTTGAATAGATAAAATAGAGAGGAAGAAATGAAATAAACAACAAATATTTCTTATCAATATTTTTTTTCACAATTTGAGCATTGGATAAATCTGTTAGATAGTCAGTCACTTTTTTATACCTGCATACACTAAACTTTAGTTCAGGGATAAACGAATTTAAAATATAGCCAAAGACAAGTTTTCTCCGAATGATATGTTCCACCTCATTAGATGCAACTAAACCGCTCACAATATTCATCGTCCTTTCCATGTAATCCGAAGAGGTAATTGATGTATTCATTGTAGAAGCAGAGTTCACATAATATTCATATACCACCTCTTCTATTTGAAGAAATTTCTTTACTTTCGTTGCAATGCCTATATTCGTTATCCAATCTTCGCCAATGACTATTTTATTTCGGATAGATAGATTAAAAATATCCTCATCAAATAATGATTTTCGATACAATCCACCCCACAAGAAGGGGAACAGTTCATTCTCAAGCATCTTTTGAATATAATATGCAGTGTTGGTTATTTCAGAAATCAAAAGGGCAGAAGACTTACACTGTCCGAAGCTATTCACTGTCACATAATTGCCTTTCACTACATCATATCCTTTGGATATCTCCTTGTACAATTTTTCTAAAGCACCCGATGGCATTGTGTCATCGGCATCAACAAAACACAAATACTCTCCTTTCGCCACCCGATAGCCATTCAAACGTGACGCATTCGCTCCTAAATTTTCTTGTTCCATTACTTTAATGCGACTATCCTTATTCGCCCAAGTACGACAGATATTCAAGGAACTATCTGGACTACCATCGTTTACTAAAATTAATTCAAAATTCCGATAAGATTGATTTATCACAGAATTTATACATCTATCAAGATATTTTTCCGCTTTATAAATCGGAATAATTATTGAAATATTGACATTAAACATGATTATTGATAATAATGTGAGATGATAACTATTATCTCGAGCCTATAAGAAATCTATAAAACACAGGAAACAACTTATGAAGTATCCATCCTGTCAGTAGGCAACAAGCTGTTATCAACAGTGGATATAACAGATAATCAACTATTAACAACAGTTGACAGGCATCATTTAAAAATCGTTCAAGTGCCATCACATGAATATTAATCAAAAAAACAAATACAAAGTGTGATACATAAATCAGAAAAGATGCATCCACCAACCACTTCTTTATTGAGATTCCTTTTTTTACAGCCACATGAGCAATATGAAATATCATACACACACCTGCAAGTATAAACAGTTTATAAGCAATAGTACCGATATAAGTATTCATGCCATCATAAAATATAGCCACACCAAGCGTGAAGACAGTAAATAATTTCAAAACAAACGACTTTACTATTTTTTCATTTAAAAAGTCTATCTTATTTATACTGAAATATCCTCCAAAAGAAAAAAAGAATATTCCTATAATAGGAAGTATTCGATGAGTAAACCATATTCCTGATAAAAAACAAACAAACAAGAAAATAGGAAAATATATCTTACCACGTTTAATAAGCAAATAAATAAGAGGTGAGAGCATTGTGAGAAGTATCAAATCCCTCAAATACCACAGCGGGAAATTAATAGGACCGGCCAACGGCGTAAGAACTTCAAATAAATTTTGAGATGTTTCATTCAAGGGTTCCAAATCCCAAAACAGATGAATCCAATCTATTGATGCCCAGTAACGACCAACATTCTCCCATGCTCCGTTTATGCAAGCAGCACCTATCCGTTTTGCCAAAATGTAGAGTAGAGGAATCATATTCCACAGCAAATACGGAATAAGCAAGGTGAAAAGCCGTTTCTTTTGTTTCGTTATCCACAAAGATTTAGTCAATACTCCCTCTTTGAAATAAAGATAGCCTGAAATTAAGAAAAAAGACGGAACAGCCAGATGAGTAATGACATGAGAGATTGCAATACGCAATAAGTCGACAAATTGCGTATCAAATCCATCCTTGTAGTGTATGGTATTTATAGTACCACTGCAATGCAGATATACTACTGCCAAAGCCAATGGAAACCGCAACAGATTCATAGACTTTGACATATCTTTGTTCATTACCAAGCTATTCATTTAATAAATAAAAGTAAAGTTTTGTGAAGCAAATAGCCCAATAATATAGTTATGAGTATAGATATACAGGCCAACACATATTGATTGAGAATATGTTTATGCAAAGTCCAAATCACACGTTCGTGGATCAGATAAAATTCCAATGTGTACATTCCTAAAAAAGAGATTACCTCTGAACGGACGATACATATTAAAGAATACTTCAATATAATGAAACACAAAGGTATGTAAAACAGATATTAATCCCCCATAATTCCGAATTAAGAATAAGAACATAATAACATCCAACAATTGAAACAAAAGCCATCAATGCATATTGCCACGTGTGCGAAAAGAGTTCTTTAGGAAACAAATATACATTTGCTCCCAATAGAAAAATAGGCAAACGCACCAACAAAAATCCGGTAGGAATGGGAGTTTGAGTAATCTGCATCCCTGCTAAAATAGCAATAAGAATATAGGGAACAAAACGAAGCAATGGATACTCCCTCACTCCTTTCACATAAAAAGGCAGCAAAAAGTAATAACATATCACCACAGGGATAAACCAAATAATAAGATCTCCTTCTATAAAATAGTTTAAAAAGGAGAGATGATACAAGAAAACCATCCAAGTGTCGTGGTGGGCTATGATGTCTTTATAGAAATAAAAAGGAATAAATACAGCCAAATAGGCAGGCAAAATACGCATCATCCGTTTCATATAGAAAACCTTGATTTGAGGACACTTGCTAAAAGAAAATGCCAAAGAAAAACCTGATAGAAACATAAACAGATCAACGCCTATATCACACAATTCCTTGGGAAATGTAATCCACAAACAAGAGCTATCGAGTTCCGTATGAAACAAAAAAATCAAACAAATAGCAATTCCCATAAATATTGTTTTATGGGCAAAAATCTGTTCGTATATCGTCTTATTCATCTTAGTATCAATTTCAAGACCCCATCTATTAAAGAAGAGCGATTAGTTATCCATACCGCTCTCAATAGAGTATTTAGGAAAGAGTGAGCAGAATATTTAAAACTGGACATATCATATTCTTTTCTCAATGCCAAGCAACTGTTAATTAAGTAGATTCTCTCTTCGTGAGTAAATAAACTTGCATTCTCCTTGACATACGACTTTTTAATACCATTATGCAAATTCACCAAAAACCAGCCATCGGTAAAACGCTTGAATGCTTTGTTTGCAAAATAGACAGAAAAATGATTGTATATCAACCTATCAGCATCCAGCATTTCCTTGACATTGAAACGAGTATGAAGCAACGAATCCAGATTTTCTTGATAATGATACAAAGCTACAGGCAATACCCTTATCGATGAACAGTATCGACAATATTGAGCAGTAAAGACTGTATCCTCGCGAAAAAAAATTTTTGTATCGAAACGGATTTGATTTTCCTCAATAATAGAGCGCTTGTAACGTTTCATCCAAGTATAGCCAAAATTATCGCGTTGCCAAAGCGACATAATTGCTTTCGGTATATCTCGTTCATCCATCTGCCAGTCGGCGTGTACCACACTACGCCCGTCAGTAAACTCTCCTACATAACCTTGATACACTAAATCCTCCGATTCTGTTATTTTTGCATACTCTTCAAGGAAAGTAGATTCCACCCAATCGTCCGAATCTATGAATAAGATGTATTGCCCACTAGCATGACTGAGTCCCACATTACGAGCAGCACCAGGCCCAGTATTTGTTTGATGAAACACCATAATGCGAGAATCATTCATGGCATATTCATCGCAAATTTTTCCAGAATTATCGGACGAACCATCATCAACAAGAATCAACTCCCAATTGACATAAGTTTGCGATAGTATACTACCTACACACCTGTCCAAATACTTTTCTGCATTAAAGATAGGCACAATTATTGAATACTTTACAGCCATACTTATCTAATCATTTTTTTCAAGAGACCAGCAATCAATGGTATTGATTTGGTAGAAAGTAGTATTATATAAAAATAATGTTTTATTATATTTGAAGAATAACGTATGCTTGTTTTATTTGCTTTCTTAAAAGTTAGTACATTGTTTATAAAAGCCTTACGTTCTTCATCTGTAAACTCATCTGTATATGCACTACGAAAACAAGCTTTCATTCTATCACTCAAATGCTTTGCATACCAATTAATAAAATATTGCCTTGTTGCAGCATCGTAGAAATATATACTTAGATAATTAAACACAGTATCATGTACATACGCGTATTCTTTCAAATCAAAATGAGAATGCAACAAAGAATTCTCATTTGAAAGATCATAGTGATATGTCGTATTCTCTATCACGCAAGCTGTGTGGCAATGTTGCATATAAGCAGATGTAAATATTGTATCTTCTCCATAACGAATCCCTTCAGGAAAACGCAAATTATGTTCATTAATAATATCTACACGATATTGTTTTACACAAGTAAAACCATAAAGTTCCGCATCAAAAATATGAGTTACGAACTGGGACAGGTCCATATCATTTGTGCTAACGGTCTTTACACTACTTTTCTCTGAATGTTGACAATTATACTCCTTAACAAATCCTTGAAAAACAATATCAAAGCTTTCGTTTTTCAAACTATAAGAAGCCAACCAATCAACATCAACCCAGTCATCTGAGTCCAAAAAATTGACATACTTACCCTTCATCTGTTCTAATCCCAAATTACGAGCCTTGGATGGACCACCATTGGTTTGATGAAACGAACGTATTCGTGAATCAACCCCGGCCCAATAATCACAACGTTTTCCTGAATCATCAGGACTACCATCGTCTATAAGCAGTAGTTCCCAATTTATGTATGACTGCGCCAGCACACTTTGAACGCATTTATCTAAAGTATTAACAGCCTTATATACAGGCACTATGATTGATACTAAAGGTTTTGATGGAAAATAGTCCATTAAATTCTATCTAAAATTTGTTTTTTATAAAATTCATCATCACAAGTAGCTACTATGGTGCCGCCAACAGGAGCAGCTTCGTTTACATATTTTCCTTTAATGGCTGTTTTTGTACTGACACCGGTTCTGAACCATTCATACTCAACATCAAGATGACCTATATCTATGCCCCAATAGCCTAATTGACAAAGGTCATAAGCCAGAACAGAAGCGGTCATTCCCAATGACAAAAGAATCAATTGATCCTTGGTAGCATTCTTAATCACAGATTCAAGAATGTTATCATATTTAGAAAATGCATTTACAGAAGGACAAAGAATGCGTTGAATAGAAAGTGCATTGTTAAATAAATCATTTCCGATACCCGAACGAGTTTGTTCTCCTTCGACAATAATAAGGTGTTGATTTTCCCATATTTTTTTCAACATTTCGATTTGCATAGCACAATGAGATTTATCTTCATAATCAATATAAAAACGAGTAATAAGTGAATCTCCATAAACTACGTCTTTTGTAAGTATGGTACGAAAAAAGGACAAATTACGCAAAGTACTGTATTTCCAAAAACGTTTGGCTTCTTTTTTCCTATTCGCCACATTAATTATAGTATATGGAATACACACAAGCAAATGAGGAATAGGGGTCACAAATACTTGCCTAAGTTTCTCTGCAAGTCGTGAGTCGTATTTTTGAAAATGAGGAGAAGCTCCCCTAATTACATCAAACTCGCCATCTCCATAACGGCTCACACAGCACCTATGGGTTAGTATAAATTCGATTGTTTCAAAAGAATTTAATATGTGGTAGCACGAGGTTTCTTTATATACTTTAGGAAATTTTACGCATTCAAATATCACATCTTTCAGTTTTTGCTTCACCTTGAGTAGGCTATTATAAATCATTATACCCATCACGTTTTCCTTTTAAATCGATTTATCAACATCGAATAGACTGCATCTCTTTCACGTTTATTCAATCCTATAAATGAAATAGCAAACAATTCACACACTACACATAAACTACATATCATTATAAAATACCAAAATCCATCTGCTGCCAAGTCGTTAGCTATCAGTGGTATCACTGCACCCAATCCGGTAACCAAAAGAGGATACACAGCCCCATTCCACAAGAATGACATTGCTTTAAATTCCGGAATATAAAGTTTGACCAAATACAAGTTATAAAGTCCCGCAACAATTGTTATAAATATATTAACTACAAATGGCGTGATAGGAGAATACCCCATTTTCAAAAATAGATAGCTCAGTGGAACAGTCAATAGGTATATACTTCCTGTAACGAAACTTATTCGTTTCATTCTCCCGGTTGCATGAATAATCATATTAAGAGGTGCAATCATCGTATCAACCCAGTTATACACAATAGCCAATTGACAAAAAACAAATGCATAATCCGGAATCTCTTTCAGCCACAAATCCATTACGAAGTCTACTTTCAACAATGCTGGAAAAGAGATTATAAAGAGTAAAAAGAAAGAGAACTTTGCACATCGTGTAGCCAACAACTGCACTTGCCGATAATCCTCTTGAGCATAAAACTTGATGATCTGCGGCTGAATGGCCGTTGTGAAATTACGAGAGAACCCCATAATCGCATTCAAAATCTGATTAGCAACACCAGTAGCAGCATTGATAACAGGCCCCCAAAACATATTTTGCAAAATATTGACCCCCTGATTGCGAAACATTATACTCATATTACCATAAACATCACAGCCAGAAAAAATCAACAATGGCTTCAAGAGGGCTTTATCTTTCGTTATCTTCCATCTGCACTCCTCAAAGTGTTTTGTACCATAATATCTGTAGGCCATCATTATACCAAACGAAAGAACAAAAAAGAAAAAACCATAAAGAATAAGCTTATCAAAGTTTATCCATTCAAGCAAAAACACAATCCCCAATTTCAATGTCACATCTGCGATGCCCAAATAGGCGAAAATATCCATGCGTTCATGCGCAATAAGTGCTGCATTATAAGGAACCTGTGTAACCATCAACATACAACTCAATACAGAGAATTGAAAAATAATACGTGCCGCAAACACTCTATCTTCTGGTATCACCAATTTGGTTTCCAAAATCCAAATACCAACCGTTTCACAAAGAACGAAAATAAGCAGAGCCAATATGATATGAATAGTAAGTGCCGCACTAAAGGTCTTCTTCAGCTTCTCCATATCATTCAACCCTAAATCGAAAGTCAAAAAACGCGAAGTGGCACCCGCCAAAGAAGTATTGATAAAGACAAACATACTCGCCACACCAGCTACTACATTGTTTATGCCAAAATCAGTAATACCCAAAACATCAAGAATAACACGACTTGTATAGAAAGATATGAACATGCTAAATAACATGCGCACATACAACATCAATGTATTCTTGATAATTCTTTTGTTATTTTGTGAATTATCCATTACTATACTATTACAAATCTATTTTATGGTTATGCTCTCCGTAACCGTAACCATAGCCGTAACGCTTGCCATAGCCATAGTATTTGCCATATTTGCCGTAACCGTAATAATAACCATATTTTTTCTTTTGAAGATCAAAACCATTAATAACGACACAGAGATTGGGAAGCTTATCATCGGCAGCCAATTCGTTAATCAGCGTAAACTCGGCTTTACAGGTATAATCAGCACGACATACGTAAACGGACAAATCAGCCACACGGCCTACAAGCAATGTATCAGTCACCATACCCACAGGGGCAGTATCTAGTATCACATAATCAAAGTTTTTCTTCAATGTCTCAACCGCCTTGTCCAAACCATCACGAGCCAATAATTCCGTAGGATTGGGAGGAACCGTCCCACCAGGAAGAATATACAGGGACTTGCTCACATCAGAATCCTGAACAAAATCCATCAAGTTCTTTTCAGGATTCGACAGATATTGAGTAATCCCCTGTTCTTTTCGAGAAATATTAAAAATTTTATTCAATCCAGGTTTACGAATATCAAGACCGACAATGACTACCTTCTTTCCTAACAAAGAAAGACTGATAGCAAGATTTGCTGATATAAATGATTTACCTTCACCACTAACCGTTGAAGTCACTAATATTACTTTTTGGTCATTCCCCAACATAAACTGCAAATTCGTACGCACATTACGGAAAGTCTCACTCATCAGGTTATTTTGATTCTCAAACACCGCTATAGAACCTGTTTTTTCAGTGGTTAAAGGTACATTCCCTATAATAGGCAGACGAGTCAATTTTTCCACATCACCACGACCTTCAATCTTGAATTTAGTAAGACCGATCAAATAAATGATACCGACAGGTAAACCTACTCCTAACACCAAAGCGATCATATAAACAATTTTAGGTTTTGGAGATACCGGACCTTCAGCTACTGGCTCATCTATAATTTTAGCATTATTTGCAGTAGCAGCCAAAGTGATAGCATTCTCTTCACGTTTCTGCAAAAGCATCAAATAAAGACCCGCCTTAATCTCTTGCTGACGGGCAATACTTACATATTGGCGTTCCTGTCCTGGAGCGTCACTAATACGACGGGAAAAACGATTAGCTTCACGATCCAAATCAGCCTTGACGATAAGCAAACCTTGCAATGTTCCGTCAATAGCAGTTTTAACATTTGACTTCATTGCACGAATACTCATATCTAGATTTATAATCATTGGATTGTTTTCAGTTGAGGTACGTAATAAACGTTTACGTTCGATAACCAGCTCATTATAACGTTCTAATTGAGTAGTCAGTCCATAATCTGTTAAACCAATATTACTGGGAAGCACTTCATATTCATTCGATGGATTATTGATATATTTAGCAAGATCACGAACCAAATTAATCTGTGTACCATTCTCAACTCTTTTCTTTTCATATTCAGCATTTCCTGATACCGCTAATTGAGCATCACTGCTGATATCCGTCAAACCGGCATTCCGCTTAAATGTCTCCAGTTTCTCTTCCGTATTACCTAATTCCTCGTTTATAATTTTAATACGCTCATTGATAAATTCTCTTGTCTTTTCAGCCACTTCATTTTTATCATTGTTTGTATTTCGGTTATACACCTCCATCAGCTGATTGATAAAATCTTGTCCACGCTGTATATTCGTATTGACCAATGAGACTGTGGCAACAGAAGTTGCTTTAGAAGTAGGTGCAATCGTTAATGCCCACTGATATCCCTTTGCTACCCCAAACGGTTGGCTAACTACCGCGCTGATATGCCGAACGTCCTTCTGACCTTCGACCTGACCGTTTAACAACGAATCTCTCAATGTAAATCCAAAGGTCCCTACATTGGTAGGAAAGACGGCTGGTAGTTTATCAAATCGCTTATTATATTCATCCAAGCCCACTTTTAGATTCACATCCAGCCCACCGTTGGAAGACAGTTGCATGTCAATCAAAACCGCACTCGGGAGCTTGTCCGCTTCTTGGGCAGTCAGATTCACCACAACTGGAGAAGTCTTATACATCTCACGCTTGGGAAATTCATCCTCATCATAATAAGTTATATAAAGTTCCAAGCTATTGACGACCTCCTTGAGGATAGTCTTTGAACGGAGTAGTTCTATCTCATTATCAATGCTCTGCGCTGAAGTGATCACTCCTCCTAATCCTAAATTTTCCAAATCTGCCGATCCCGAATTTCCTCCTTTCTTATCATCCTTTATCATGATAGAAGCGGAAACTTGATACACAGGGGTTTGAAAATATAAATATCCCCAAGCAACGATCAAACAAATCAAAATGGAAGCCACAAACCAAGGCCAATGGATTACATATCTGAAAAGAAATTCCTGATAATTGACTTTCTCTTCGTCTGACTCATTCAGATTATTTTCGTACAAGTTTTCTTTCATTTTTATTATGTTTATCTTATAACTTTATCGTAATATCGCTATTAATAAGTTGGCTATCGTCATCAAGACTGAAATGCCAGAAAACCATAATCCGGTACTAGCCCCAATATCCGAATTCTTAGCTTTAGTTTTATTAGGTGTCACATAAATTATATCATTCTGTTGTAGTTGATAATAAGGAGACAGTACCGTTTCAGCCTTATTCAAATCCATGGTAATAATTTCCTGTTTATTATCCTGTCCTGTCCGGATTAGTTTCACATTATCACGCATACCATAAATAGTCAAATCACCTGCCATAGCGAGTGCTTCCAACAAATTAATCTTCTCGTTAGAGACTACAAAGCTGCCTGGCCTCGTAACCTCCCCCAATACCGAAATCCGATAATTAACAATACGCACAGTTACAAGCGGTGCTTCTTTCAAATAAACCTTCAACTTATCTATAATCAGGTTTTCTATTTCCAGTTTAGTTAATCCACCTACATGAATCTCGCCCAATACCGGAAAATTGATATTCCCCTGATTATCTACCAAATACTGTTGTAGAGCAGATGACGCGGTTCCTTGTCCCACCGTCTTTCCCTCCGTTCCACTAGCAGTACCCGAATTTACCAGATTGAAAGGTGCAGCCAGTTCCGGAGTAGAACAAGACACGGCAATCGTCAACAAATCCTTGGGCATTACCTTCACACCTGTCTGATGAACACTCTGTTCTGTATCATTTACAAAAGCTGTATCTTGTAAATAAGGTACTTTCTTGTATGCCTGGCAAGATACCAGCAAAAAAGCAAGTAACAAGCCAATAATCAATCCAGCCATTTTTTTCATAACCGCCTATAATTTTTAATCTTTAATTTTCTCAATACGCCTCTTTATCCCCACGGAGTAGATTATATACAGTCTTATACATGATATATAAGTCCAGAATGAACGTCCAATGCTCGATATACCAGATGTCACGCTGCACACGTCCTTCCATCTGCCAAAGCTCTTTCGTTTCTCCACGAAAACCTGTCACTTGTGCCCAACCTGTAATACCCGGTTTCACAAAATGACGAACCATATACTTATTTATCAAATGGGAATATTCTTCTGTGTGCTTCAACATATGCGGACGGGGACCCACTAAAGACATATCTCCTTTCAGTACATTAATAAATTGAGGAAGTTCATCCACATTTGTCTTGCGAATCAAACTACCGATACGGGTTTTACGAGGATCACATTCCGTAGCCTGAAGCGTATCACTTTGCGCATTCACCCGCATCGAACGAAACTTATAGCACCAGAATTCACGACCATCCTCACCACTTCGTTTCTGTTTGAAAAAGACAGGTCCGGGAGAACTTATCTTTATAGCCAGTCCCACAATGATATATATAATCGGGAAAAGGGTACAAAGGAACAGTAGCGAGCAAATAATATCAAAGCTACGTTTCACAATGCGATTTTCCAATAACTCTAGTGGCTCACGACGGATAGAAAGTACCGGAACATTACCTAGCATTTCAAAATACA
>ERZ827037.1530-NODE-1530-length-24102-cov-5.130370_pt1 | contig 24102 bp, 20 predicted proteins | sample MGYA00519924_ERZ827037 | MGnify/ENA primary metagenome ERZ827037 (study PRJEB31778, sample SAMEA3449250) | human gut metagenome | biome: human gut; feature: human-associated habitat; material: faeces | place: United Kingdom | collected 2010/2012 ...
TCACACCGTAAAACTTCGCCAGCCGGATAAGGGCATAGTGGCTGATGTCCTTGAACTTGTCCCCCTCATAGCTGCCTAACGCAGACTTGGAGAGATGGGTTTCTTCCGCAAGCTGCTCCAGCGTCAGGCCACGCTCCACACGCAGGTCTTTCAGGCGTTCTTGTATGGATAGTTCCATGTTCTCCCTCCTTGTCTGCTCGACAAACTGGAATTGCCTAAAGCAGTAAAGCAGTACCCCTTACAATTTTTTCTTTTACTGCTGATACAGTATCTTTGACTGAGTGCGTAGTTGTATCAATAACATTTGATTCATAGATTCCTAAATTGGAAAATTGTTCCCACATCGTTTCAACTAATTCAATATTTGTTTCTCTGTCTAACTTTGAGCGTTTGATAGCTCTCTTCATAGTTTCTTCTTTACTTGCTCTTAAAACGATATAGTGTACTTCATAATGCTCTTGAACAATGTTGAGCCACGGCTCTAAAAACCACGGTCCTACAATACCATCTACAATTACATCATATCCACCACGAGCATATCGCTTCGCGGCTTCTAAAAATGCTTCAATGACAATCAAATTTTGCTCATTTGATTCTGGCAAATATGGTGGTATTGCCCCTTTACTCAAATAATGATAAAAGTCATCTGTGTGCATATGCACAGACTTTTCTAAATCTGAGTCTTTTGCAACAGCAGATGCCGTTGTAGTTTTCCCTGTTCCCGGCGAACCTGTGATTACAATAATTCTACCTTGATTCATCTATGTTTTACCTTCCCAACTTCTAATTTTTTACATCATATCCCAAAAGCCTTGTCGTACTCAATAACTCCATTTAATTTGTTTTGACTTCCGTTAAGATTAAGTGCCATAAAACTTTCATCGTCAACTTCAAATGGCACTTTTATTCCACACTCACTTGCCGGAATATATCCTGCCTTTGGATAGTATTTGGAATGTCCCAAAACAACTGAATATTCATATCCCAATTTATGTGCTATACTGTGTCCTTCTTTCATCAAAGATAATCCGATTCCCCTGTTCTGATAATCGGGTAATACAGAAAGAGGGGCAAGCGCAAGAACCTCAACCCCTTGAACAACTGCTTTTGTAAAAAGAATATGTCCTACAATTTTTTCGTCCTCGACAGCAACAAGAGAAAGTTCCGGAATAAACGATTTGCTTTTTCTTAACGCAGCAACTAAGTTCTGTTCATTTCCATCTGTATATTCAGCATTTTCAAATGCTTCTTTTACAACATGATATACCGTATCATAATCTTCTGGTCTTTCTTGTCTTATAATCAAAATAGATACCTCCATAGTTTTAAGTTTTTTACAATTACAGGAAATAGCAAATCTACTATCTACCTCTCAATTTTTATGGCTCTGACAATGATAATATCCGGGATTTCTTTATTAAAATAGCATTCTTCGTAAAATCCGTCTATGACAAAGCCAGTATCAAAACACAGATTAAAAATATCCTGTAAAGAACGATGATAATAACATTGTTTTTGTGGCTGTCCTTCAATCGCAATATCGTAATAGCTGTGCGGCGTCATATATTTTTCTGTAAGCGTTACAAAACAGGGGTGCTGTGTCGCAAATACAAATACTCCGTTATCCTCAAGCAACTTATAAACAGAGGTAAAAAGCGGCTTAATGTCTGTAATATCCATGACCGCCATGTTTGAGACTGCTTTTGTAAATGGCTTATTTCTTTTTAATGCCATCAGACTTGTTTCATTCGTAGCGTCTGCTACACAAAACTCAATGTGATCAGCATACCGTTTTTGGCGCTTTTTTGCCAGTTCCACCATTTTCTCACTATAATCAAAAGCCAAAACAGAGACAGCTTTTTCTGCAAGATATGCAGAATAATTTCCATTCCCACAGGCAATATCTAAAATATAGTCTGTTGGATCAGGATTTAGAAGCTCTGTTACTTTTGGACGGACAACTTCTCTGTGAAAATCATTTGATTCATCCCCCATTGAACAATTCCAAAATTCAGCGTTCTGATTCCAGATTGCTTTACTTTCTTCTTTTGAATACTGTATAATATCCTCTTTCTGCAAAATTACTTTTTCTCCTTCGCCGCATGGCTCCTGAAATGCGTGATAATGATGTTCCAATATTTCATCTGTTATCACAAACGGCGAATTGGCATTTAAGACCTGATTTCTTTTATATAGTCTTTTTTGCAAAAGCTCCTTACTGGCTTTCATATAGACAAGTTCCGTTTCAGCGCCTGCTTTTTGGATCAGCTCTTTATAAAAATTCCGATTTTCCTTACTCCAGAAACTAAAATCAATCACAACATCTTTTCCCTGCTGAATCAGGGACAGCAGCTTTTTTTGAAGCGCAGCCTCCACCTGCTCTGACAATTTTTCATATTGTTCTTCAGGATAATCAATTCCCTTTCTCCCATAAAGTTTCCACATTTCTTCATCAATGGAAAGTCTGATATATCCTTCCTGTTCTTTTTTCTTGGCGTAAGTAGTCTTTCCAGAACCACATACGCCGCACATCATAATAACTTTGCTCATAAAACTCCTTTTCTTTTTCTGAAACGGCATCTATCAATTTGCGCTACACAGCAGAAAGTTCTTCAATCGCTTTGTCTAAAAAAATCATACCGTCCAGATGTTCCAGCTCATGGCAGAAGCATTTTGCCATTTCATCTTCTCCGTCAACTATAATTTCCTCTCCATATTCATTGAGTGCCTGAATCGTGACCTTTTGCGGACGGATTGTTTTTACAAAACGGTTCGGGAAACTAAGGCATCCCTCAACACATTCCTGCACACCGCTTTGGCTTATCATTTGCGGATTTACAAGTTTTAAGCGTGTGTCGTTAAAATCAATGACAACCAACCGTTTCAAAACGCCAACCTGATTTGCTGCCAGTGCAGCTCCATTTTCTGTTTCATGTAATGTATCAAGCATATCATCTAAGAGCTGCCTGATTTTATCATCAACTTTTAGGACAGCTTTACATTTTTTTCTCAATATCTGTCTCTCCAGAAATATTGGTAAATCATTGGTAAAATTGATTTTCAAAAACTTACATGAATTTATATAGAGTTTTATCCAAGTCAGAAATCCGCTAAATGCACTAGCTATCAGCATTTAAAGGCATTTAACAACTTATATGGATATTTATGAAATCGGCCTCATAATAACGATTCCTAATTTCATTTTTTTATTTCCTCCTATTTTTCAGGGATTTTCAGTAATGGTTACACCATATTTACGCCATTACATATGGTACAAAAAAATCTTAACACAGTATTTGATATTATACCATGTTAAGACTTCTTTGTGAATATTTTGCTCAAAATTCTCTTGTGAAAATTAATGTGTGCCTAAAAACTGCTTTCTGTAAGATATATGCCACAGTTTATGACAGTTTTTATCTGTCTTTCGTCTCCATAAGGATTACAATTCCATTCATAAAGCTGATGGTTACATCATCTTCTAAGAATTTGTTGCTGACACACAGGCTGTCATACGGTGTTAATGTATGATTTGTAAGTGGATATTTGGCTCCTTTTATATTAAAGCCAAAGACCTCTTCTCCCAGTGGGAAAACGGAAAAATAAGGGCCATAAGTTTCTCCCTTTTTCAGGTGCGTCTCACCGCCTCCGATCAGTCGGATCTTATTCTGGCTGTCCATGATGACTGCATCTATTCCTGCTTTAAACGGAATTGCAAGACTCTGTACATTTGCCCAGAGATGATCGATACGGCCTCCGGTCGCACCAAGGATCAGTATCTCTTTTCCTCCGAGTGTCATCGCAAGTCTGATTGCAATCTCTGTATCTGATGCATCTTTTACGGGATTAAATTCCCGGATCGGTACATTTGTCTCATTGCGGTAGTAATCACCAATTTCTTTTTTTACGCTGTCAAAATCTCCCACGATATAATTCGGCAGGATCTGATGCGCATAAAGGAATTCCATCCCTCTGTCTACACCGATCACATACTGTTTTTCTTCTTCTGCCAGAACAGATAATACAAATTCCTCATTCAGTTCCCCACCGCTGATAATTACAATTCTCTTACTCATAGTTTTTCAGTATCTCCATGAATTTTGCAGTATTTTCTCCTGCATCACCTTTGAACACCGCAGAACCGGCAACAATCACATTGGCACCCGCGTCCAGTACTTCTCTGACACTGTCTACGTAAATACCACCATCAACCTGAATGTCTGTCTCAAGGCCTTTTTCACTCAGCATGGTACGGATTGTACGGATCTTATTCAGTGATTCCGGAATGAATTTCTGTCCGCCGAATCCAGGATGTACACTCATCACCAGGATCATGTCTACCTCGCCCAGATACGGTGCAAGTTCTTTTGCGTCTGTCTCCGGATTGATCGAAAGACCAACTTTCATGCCACATTCACGGATCTTATCCAAAGTAGCTTTCACGTCTTCACAGGCTTCCAGATGTACTGTAACAGAATCTGCTCCTGCTTTCTGAAATGCTTCTACATAGCGGATTGGTTCCTGTACCATCAGATGCGCATCCATGAACTGCTCTGTTGCATCATGAATAGATGCCAGAACAGGCATACCGAATGAAATACTTGGTACAAACATTCCGTCCATTACATCAAAGTGAATGTACTTTGCCCCATTTTCCTCCGTTTTTTTCATTTCCTGACCTAAAACCTTGAAATCTGCCGCCAGTATTGACGGTGCTAATACATAGTTCATCAATCAGTACCTCCTCTTGTTTTTTAATTCCTCGTACATTTCTATATAATTCTGATAACGAATGTTGTGGATTTTTCCTTCTTCCAGCGCCTGTTTCACTGCACAGCCTGGTTCATGTACATGGTCACAGCCATTGAATCTGCACTGTCCTTCGCATTCGGAAAATTCCGGGAACAGATACTTCAGATCTTCTTTTTCATAGTCGTTTACATATAACGAACTAAATCCCGGTGTGTCCATGATGTAAGAATTCTCATCAATTGCAAATAATTCTGAATGCCTTGTTGTATGCTTTCCTCTTTCAATCTTGGTGCTGATCGCACCGGTCTCCATCTCCGCTTCCGGCTGGAGTATATTGATAATAGAAGACTTTCCTACTCCGGACGGTCCTGCAATCGCGGTTGTCTTCCCTTTTAGAAGTTCACGTATCTTTTCAATTCCACGTTCTTCTTTGGCGCTGACAAATACCAGTGGATAGCCGCATTTTTCATATATATCTTCCAGTTCTTTTACCTGCGGATCTGTTGCAATGTCTTCTTTATTAAAGCACAATACAACCGGAATCTCTTTACTTTCCATCATAACTAAAAACCTGTCCAGCAGATTAAAATGCGGATCCGGCTTTGTGATGGCAAATACCACCAGTGCCTGATCTATATTCGCTACTGCCGGGCGGATTAGTTCATTTTTTCTTGGAAGGATTTTTACGATATTTCCTTTTTTTTCTGTTTCATCCAGAATCTCTATCTCTACATTATCTCCGACCAGAGGTTTGATCTTCTCTTTTCGGAACACGCCTTTTGCTTTACATTCATAAACACCGGATTCTACTACATGAACGTAGTAGAATCCGGCAATACCTTTTATAATTTTTCCCTGCATATCTCTTATTGATTTCCTTCGGTTCCAGTGCTTCCGGTTGTGTCACCGCCTGTTGTTCCACTCTGACTGTTATCTGTAGAACCATCACTGGTATTTCCCGAATTATCTGAACCTGAATTATTCGATGGATTTGAGCCAAGGCTGACTACATAGCTGATCGTACTTCCTTTGGATACGCTTCCTGAAGACGGGCTCATGGAAATAATCATGCCCGGAGCATACGTATCGCTGTACTGTGAATCAGATTTATTCGTATACAGTCCGTTCTGTGATGCCCAGCTGTTCAATTCTGACTCTGACTGTCCAACGAAGCCTCTGACTTCGATCTTCTCTTCTGGTTTTGGACCGGAACTTACAACAAGCGAAATACTTGTTCCAGCTGCCGCCTTCGTTCCAGCTGCAACTCCCTGACTGATGACCAGTCCCTTAGATACAGAATCACTGTACTGATAAGTAACTGATCCAACATTAAATCCATAATTTTTAATTGTATTCTGTGCCGCAGAATCTTCCATACCTCTTACATTCGGAACGCTCTTCTTATCACTTCCCTTACTTACCAGCATGGTGATCTGTGTGCCTTTCTCAGCTTTGGTTCCAGCTGCAGGAGTTGTGCTGATGACATTACCATTTTCTACATTGTCATCATACTGGAAACTTGATGTTACCTTGAATCCTGCATCTTCCAGCTCTTTCTGTGCATCCGCTTCACTCTTACCGCTGACATCCGGTACGGATTTTGTATTACCGATCAATCCGGAACTTACAACAACTTCGATTCTTGTATGTGCGGATACCTTTGTTCCTGCTTCCGGAGTCTGTTTTGAAACCCTTCCTGCCTTATATTTCTTAGAGTCTTCTCTTGTAACTACATAATATCCAAGCTTCTTATCATTCAGAAGTTTCTTCGCCTTTTCTTCTGTCATACCTCTGACATCCGGCACTGTAATCTTCTTTGATGAACTGTCCGAATCTTCTGTCACTGCGCTTCTAAATGATTTGAATATTCCGGCCGCCTTACCAACCGCATAGATTGCTCCGATTGCAACAATTGCGATCACTACAGCTGTAAGAATCTTCATAAGCTTATGCATACGGGGATTTACCTCTCCGGATTCCCCTCTGTCCATATACTCCGTATCATAGGAAGTTGTATCAAATGATTCTGTATCATCATCGTCATCATCCAGATCTTTGTCTGTCATGATCACCGTATTGGTATCCCCATAGGAATACCGTCCGATCCGAACAAAATCTCCATCCGGATCCACGAGTGAATGCTTCAGATCCTGTATCAGCTCCATCGTGCTGCTGTATCTGCGTTCCGGACTTTTCTGTGTACATTTCATAATGATCTGTTCCAGACTATATGGTACTTCCGGTACCAGCTCTGATGGAGGTGTAATTTCCTGCTGCAGATGCTTCATTGCAACTTCTACAGTTGTCTCTCCGTCAAATGGAACCCTTCCTGTTACCATTTCGAACAGTGTAATACCGATGGAATAGATATCACTTCTCTGATCGCTGAATCCACCCCTTGCCTGTTCCGGTGATGTATAATGCACCGATCCCATTGCATTGGTACTGACTGTATTAGAAGATAATGCTTTGGCAATACCAAAGTCCGTTACTTTTACTTTACCATCTTTGGAAATAATAATATTCTGTGGTTTAATATCACGGTGAATAATCTCCGCTTTGTGCGCCGCACCAATACCGCTGCACATCTGGATTGCGATACTGATTGTTTCTTTGTGCGAGAGTCTTCCCTTTCTCTCGATATATTCTTTTAATGTAATACCCTCTACTAATTCCATGACCATATAATACAGGCCACGGTCTTCTCCAACGTCGTATACATTAACAACATTTGGATGTATCAGCCCGGCTGCTGCCTGAGCCTCGGAACGGAACTTCCGTACAAAATTCGCGTCCTCTTTATACTCTCTTTTGAGCACCTTGATCGCCACATAACGGTTCAGCATCTGATCCCGGCCTTTATAGACGTCCGCCATCCCACCGGCACCAATCTTACTGAGTACGGCATATCGTTTGCCCAGTACGATTCCATCTTTTACCATATACTCACCTCATCAGCAAGTGGCTCTGCCACGATAACCCCTATATTATCTCTTCCACCATTGCTGTTTGCTTTTTCTATTAACATCTGAACAGCTTCTACCACATCTCTGGCGCCCTTTACAATATTGAACATTTCTTCATCTTCTACCATATTGCTGAGTCCGTCTGTACACATCAGTATAATATCTCCCTTTTTCAGACGATACTCGTAAATGTCAGGCTCTACATCTTCCTTTACACCGATTGCTCTTGTGATGATGTTCTTATCCGGATGGTTTCTGGCTTCTTCTGCCTTGATTCCTCCGAGACGTACCATCTCTTCTACCAGTGAATGGTCCTTGGAAAGCTGACGGATCTTATCATTGATCAGGTAGAGTCTGCTGTCTCCCACATTGGCAAAATATAATGTATTGCCAACAACTGTTGCTGCTACCAGAGTTGTTCCCATGCCTTCCAGTCTGATATCTGTCGATGCTGCTTCTATCAGTTTATGATTCGCAATACTGACCACGTTACGCAGAATTTCTTCAGGTTTATCCATAGGTGTCTTTTTCAATTCGTCTTTTAATACATTTACTGTATAACTGGACGCAAAATCTCCTGCCTTATGTCCTCCCATTCCATCGGCGACCGTAAGGAGATTTGGAAATGGTCCAATCGGTCTGTCTGTTACGTATACATAATCCTGATTGACTTCACGTTTTCTTCCTACATCAGTCATCGCATAAATTTTCATCTGTTTCTACCTCGCTTTTGGCTGCGTGTCTACGTCGCAACTGTCCACAGGCCCCGTCAATATCAGAGCCTCTTTCCTTTCTTATAGTAACATTAATTCCGTTTTTTTCAAGTTTATTTTTAAATTCCAGCGCATTTTTGCGGTCTGGCTTTTTAAAATCTCTTTCTTTGATCGGATTTACCGGTATCAGATTCAGATGACAGTTTCTTCTTTTTAAAATTGCTGTCAGCTCCCTGATGTCATCTGGCTGATCGTTGACTCCCGCCACAAGGCTGTATTCAAATGTAATCCTTCTACCCGTCTTATCAAAGTAATAATCACAGGCATCCAATACCTCAGACAATTCGTATTTATTCGCTATCGGCATCAGTTTTTTACGTTTTTCCTGACTGGATCCGTGTAAGGATAATGCCAGCGTGATCTGAAGTCCTTCTTCTGCAAGCCTTCTCATATTCGGAACAATCCCACATGTCGAAGCTGTGATATTTCTCTGGCTGATGTTCAGGCCATGTTCATCACTTAACATATAAATGAATTTCACGAAATTATCATAATTGTCAAGCGGTTCACCGGTTCCCATAACGACTACATTCGAAACTCTTTCGCCAGTAATCTTCTGAATGTGATAGATCTGTCTTAACATCTCAGATGTCTCAAGGCTTCTGACCAGACCACCGATCGTAGAAGCGCAGAAGCGGCAGCCCATACGGCAGCCTGCCTGGGATGAGATACATACGGAGTTTCCATAATTGTATTTCATCAGTACACTTTCTACCATATTGCCATCTTCCAGTTCGAACAGGAACTTTTCTGTCGGATCTACTTTTGAAATCTGATGGTCTATCATCTTAACCTTCCGGATCTCATAATTTTCTTTTAATTTTTCCCTGAGATTCTTAGAAAGATTCGTCATCTCATCAAAATCATCGGCCAGCTTTACATGAAGCCATTCATAAATCTGTTTGCTCCGGAATGCTTTTTCACCGATTGCAAGCATTTCTTCTTTTAATTCGTCATAATTATAAGAACATATATCTTTTTTACTCATGATTCACCTTTTTTAACATTGCAATGTAGAATCCATCTCCTGCATCAACTCCCGGAAGCATCTGCTTATCTTTTACTAGTTCAAATTCCGGATATTGCTTCAGGAACCATTCTACATTTCCCTCATTCTCTTCTCTGTGGATGGTGCAGGTACTATAAAGAAGCTTTCCTCCCGGTTTTACATATGTATTCACCACAGATAAAATCTTTCTCTGTAACTGTACCAGATCTTTTTCTGTCTGTTCATTCATCTTATAACGCAGATCCGGCTTTTTGCCAAGCACGCCAAGTCCCGAACACGGAAGATCTGCGATCACGATATCCGCTGTCTCTTTCTTTTCCGGATCTCCGATGGTCGCATCATGGCATACGGCATCTATATTCTTTAGTCCGCTCCGGTTAATATTATCCCGAATCAGGTCTACTTTATATTCCGACAAGTCTCTTGCTTCTACATGACCAGTTCCATTCAGAAGCTCTGCGATATGAATCGCCTTTCCTCCCGGCGCTGCACACACATCGATCACCTGATCGTCTTCCTGTGGCTCCGCCCAGAGTGCTACCTGCATAGAACTTAAATCCTGTACCTGATAAAGACCGTCACAGAAGCTTCCAAGCACTCCCAGATGATCATATCCGGAAAGATATAATGCACATGGAACCTGTGCATCTTCTGTTACAGTTACCCCTTCTTCTTTCAGGATCTTTATCAGTTCTGATTTTGCGATCTTATGCTCATCAAAACGGACCGTCAGCGGATGTTCTTTCAGGAATGCCTCTCCGATTGCTTTTACCGTATCTTCATCATATACATGCAGCCACTGCTTCACCAGCCATTCCGGAAGTGAATACCGTACAGAAATATATGCTACCGTGTCTTTTTCATCCGGGTAACCGATCTTATCCAGGTTACGGCTGATATTACGAAGCACTCCATTGACAAATCCTTTCAGATTGACAAATCCATGTTTTCCTGCCAGTTTTACTGCTTCATTACAGACAGCCGAATCCGGTACGCTGTCCATATATTTCATCTGATATACGGAACTTCTCATAATCGTACGGATGACCGGCTTCATCTTATTTGCCTTTACTTTTGAGAACTGATTGATGATATAATCGATCTCTATCATATGCTCAAGCGTTCCATTCACCACCCTTGTGATAAACGCCCGTTCTCTTTTATCCAGATACTGATATTTGTCCAGGACATTCTTCAATACGATATGGCTGTATTCCCCATCTCTTGTAATCTGAAGCAGCATGTCCAGAACAAGTTCTCTTTCATTTACTGACGCCTGCATACGTCCTCCTTTTTACTTTCTTTACTCTCTTTCTCATAAAACAACACATGGGAAACCGCTATAAAAGCAGTTTCCCTTTCTTATCACTTACGCTCTGGAGCGTGTCTGAAAATCATTTTTCAGACCCACTCTGGCAATTAATCATTTCTGCGGTTATTTGTCAAAAGCAGAATTCTCAGAAGCTGCAGGATTGCAGAAGCCGCACCTGCTACATAGGTCAATGCCGCAGCAGTCAGTACCTTTCTGGTATCCTTCACTTCACTTTCATATAACATTCCACTGTTACCAAGAATCTTAAGTGCCCTGTTCGATGCATTGAACTCAACCGGAAGTGTTACGATCTGGAATAATACCGCAAGTGAAAATGCAAGTATTCCAAAATTGATAAACATTGCTGATGATCTGCCATTAAAGAACAGGCCGAGAATGATCAACGGCCATGCGATCGAACTTCCAAAATTCGCAACCGGCACCAGGCTTCCTCTGATCTTAAGTGGAACATAACCTGTCGCATGCTGGACTGCATGTCCACACTCATGTGCCGCAACTCCAAGAGCAGCTACCGAAGTCGAATTATACGTTGCATCGGATAATCTTACGACTTTCGTTCTCGGATCATAATGATCGGTCAGATTGCCGGAAATATGCTCGATACGCACATCATACAGTCCTTCCCTGTGAAGAATCTGTTCAGCCGCATCTCTTCCTGTCATTCCGGAACGGTTACGGATTCTGGAATATTTATTAAATGTAGAATTCATCTTCGCTGATGCCACCATACAGATCACTACGCCAAGTAATACTAATACATATGTCGGGTCAAAATACATTGGATAATACATAATTATCAGCCTCCTTACTCTCTATGACCTGCATTATATATGAAAATATACCCGAATAGTTCTTTTTCATACATTTTTAACAATTCTTAATCATTTGTGAATAAAGTTCACAACTATTTTTCTGTCTGATAATTCTAAAATGAAGTTCACGGCCAGCTTCTATTTTGTGTCCTGCGAAGAAAGTTCACTCCCAGCTTCTATCTGATAGCCGCGTAAGAATGCATCTGCCTCCATTCTCTTCTTTCCAGGAATTTGAAGTGCCAGAACCTTTAAAAGTCCGTCTCCTGTCTGTACACAAAATCCGTCTTTTTCTACTTTCACAATGGTTCCCGGCTTCTCTTCTGTATTTTCTTCTACCACTTTTGCTTCCCAGATCTTCATGACTTTTCCATTCCAGTCTGTGTATGCACTTGGCCATGGATTTAAGCCACGGATCAGACATTCGATTTCTTTTGCCTGCTTGTTCCAGTCGATATCACCGAGCTTTTTATCCAGCATTCTTGCATATTCGGTCGGACTTTCTCCCTGTTTTTCCCAGGTTGCTGTCTTCTCTTCCAATGCCTTTAAAGTCTCTACACACAGTTTTGCTCCCGCTTCGGCAAGTTTGTCATGAAGACTTCCGCCTGTTTCGTTCTCTGCCAGAGGAACCTCTGTCTTCATAATCATATCACCGGTATCCAGACCTTCGTTCATCTGCATAGTCGTTACACCTGACACTTTATCTCCGTTAATAACTGCCCACTGGATCGGCGCTGCGCCACGGTAGCTTGGAAGTAAGGATGCATGTACATTGATGCATCCATAAGGTGTCATCTCCAGAATCTCTTTTGGAAGAATCTGTCCAAATGCAATGACCACCATAATATCCGCATCATATTTGCGAAGTTCTTCTACTGCAGAAGCTTCTCTTATCTTCACCGGCTGAAATACCGGAATGCCGTGTGCTACTGCTGCTTCTTTTACCGGTGTAAACTGCATCTTGCCGCCACGTCCCTTTGGCTTATCCGGCTGTGTAACTGCAAGTACCACTTCATGTCCGGCTTCGATCAGCGCCTCTAACGTTCCAACGGAAAAATCCGGTGTTCCCATGAATATTACTTTCATGTTATTCTTCCTCCTCATAATTCACATCATGCACTTCGCCCTCTACCAGTCTGGTATATAATTTACCATCCAGGTGATCGATCTCATGGCAGAATGCTCTTGCAAGAAGTCCCTCTCCTTCCAGGATCACTTCTTCCATATCTTCATTCAGTGCTTTTACTTTTGCGTAGTTTGGTCTTGTTACCATACCAGCTTTTCCAGGAAGACTTAAGCATCCCTCTTCTCCGGTCTGCTCACCGGATGTCTCTAATATCACTGGATTGATCAGTACGATCGGTCCTTCTCCTACATCGATCACTACGATACGTTTTAAGACTCCAACCTGAGGTGCCGCAAGGCCAACACCCATTGCTTCATACATCGTATCTAACATATCGTTGATCAGTACCTGTGTACGAAGTGTCATCTTCGTTACTTCTTTACATTCTTTATTCAGGACTTCGTCCCCAAATTCTCTGATTGTTCTAAGTGCCATATTTCTTTCTCCTCTTGTATAAAGTTTTCTATCATTTTAGTCAAGCAGATATTCGAAATCCGCTTCGCTACTTTCTTGATTTGCTTAAAACGCTGTCATTGGATTGTTCTGTAGCTATGCCGCTCCCACAATCCTTAAAATACACTCATCGGATTAAAATCAAACTGTATCCGCATATTTGCAAAGCCCCGGTTGATTTCTATATACCGCTCCATATGGTTTTTGATCCGTATCAGCATCTGATAATCTTCGCTTTTCAGATACAGGATCTTACGGTATACATCATTGACCTTACCAACATACGGACTTGCAGGTCCGATTACCTGGCAAGTACCTTCATCCATGACGCGGATTGCATATTTTTTCAAATATTCCGCTGCCGTCTGAAGCATCTCCTCGTCTGCTCCTGTCATCAGGACTGCCATCAGCTGTGCTGCCGGTGGATAACCCATCAGGTCACGGTAATTCATCTCTTTTTCATAAAAGCCTTCATAATCCTGCTTTGCTGCCATCTGGATACTATAGTGATCCGGACTGTATGTCTGTATCACAACCTCACCTTTACTTCTGCCACGCCCTGCGCGACCTGCCGCCTGGGTCAGAAGCTGGAATGTACGCTCACCGGATCTGTAATCATCTGAGTACAATGACATATCTGCCGCAAGTACCCCCACCAGCGTCACATTTGGAAAATCATGACCTTTTACGATCATCTGTGTACCGATCATAATATCCGCTTCTTCATCTGCAAACTGTGCAAGGATCTTCTCATGACCACCTTTATTCTTTGTTGTATCCAGATCCATTCGCAACACTCTTGCCTGTGGGAACTGTCGCTTTACCAGTTCTTCGATCTGCTGCGTCCCTGCACGGAATCCTCCGATATAAGGTGAACCACACGACGGACAGTTCTGAACTCCGGCCGTCTCATATCCACAATAATGACAGACCATCTTACCGCCTCTGTGCACCGACAGTGACACATCGCAGTGAGGACATTTTACTACATATCCGCATGCTCTGCAAGAAACAAAACCCGCATACCCTCTCCGGTTTAAGAACAGCATCATCTGCTCTTTCTTTTGTAACCGGTCTTCCATCAGTTCCTTTAACCGGTCACTTAAGATAGAACGGTTACCCTTCTTTAATTCTTCCCTCATATCGGTTACATATACTTCCGGAAGACTCTGCTTCATACTCCGGTTCTTAAGTCTTAACAGTTCGTACTTTCCAGATTCACATGCGTAAAATGCTTCCAGTGACGGTGTTGCTGAGCCAAGTACCACGCATGCATGTTCCATGCGTGCCCTTTCAATCGCTGTCTCTCTTGCATGAAATCTTGGCACCTGCTCGCTCTTATAAGTCGGCTCATGCTCCTCATCGATCACAATCAGCCCTAGATCAGAAAATGGGGTAAATAATGCAGATCTTGGACCAATCATGATATCTACTTCCCCACGTTTGACACGTTCCATCTGGTCATAACGCTCTCCCTGGGACATTCTGGAATTCAAGATCGACACCCGGTCGCCAAACCTTGTATAGAATCTCATAACCGTCTGGTACGTAAGCGCAATCTCTGGTATCAGTACGATTGCCTGCCGGCCTTCTTCCAATACTTTGGCGATCATCTCCATATAGACTTCGGTTTTACCACTTCCTGTGACTCCATACAACAGATACGTCTTTCGAAGCCCCTGGTCATAGTCTCTTTTAAATGTCTGTATGGCCTTTTCCTGTTCTTCCGTATATATGATGTCCTTTTGTTCTTTTTCCTTATAGATTACCGGATTCCTGTAGACCTGTTCAGATTCAAGTGCCAGCACCTTCTGCTCTTCCAGGGCCTTTACCACACTCCGGGTAAGATTTAACTTGTGCATCAGGAAATCATAATCCTGCACCGGCTGATCCAGAAGTGCCGCCAGAAGTCTGGCTCTTGCTTTCTGGTTCTTATGAAGGTAGACTGCTAATTTTTCTTCTCCTTCTTTCTTTGTAAGTAGAAGCCTGACAGTCTCTTTTTCTCTGGCACGCTCTTTCTTTTTAATAGGAAGAACCGTCTTCAGCGCCTGGATCATCGTTCCGCCATATGTCTCTTTCATCCATGCTGCAAGTGCTACCAGCCTGCTTTCTATCGCAACACTTTCTTCTGCAATTCGTAAGACTTCTTTGATCTTCTCCGGCGCGTACTCTGCACGCTCGGAAAAATCTGTCACATAGCCTTTTGTCTCTTTATTGCCCCTTCCAAACGGTACAACAACTTCCATTCCAACCTTAAGCATCCCCTCCAGATGAGAGGGGATGCGGTATTGAAAGACTTTATCTAATTTTTCATGCGTAATATCAACGATAATATCAGCGTACATTTATTTCTTCAATTCCTCTAATACTTCCTTGATCAGAACACGCTCATCCATATCGTATTTCACACCTTTGATCTCCTGATATGTCTCATGTCCTTTTCCTGCCAGGATGATAACGTCTCCCGGCTGACCGTGTTCGATCGCATATTTAATCGCTTCTTTTCTGTCGCAGATAGTGATATATTTACCATCTGTCTTCTTCATGCCGACTACGATATCATCAATAATTGCCTGTGGCTCTTCGAATCTCGGGTTATCCGATGTGATGATCGTAAAGTCAGATAATTTACCGGATACTTCTCCCATCTCGTAACGTCTGGTCTTGGATCTGTTACCCCCGCAGCCAAAGACTGTCACGATTCTCTCAGGATTATAATCTCTCAGAGTATCCAGAAGACTTTCCAGTGCCATTGCATTGTGTGCATAGTCAATCATCAATGTAAAGTCATCCGATACCTTGATCATCTCAATACGTCCTTTGACTCTTGCAACCTTCAGTGCTTTCTTGATATCCTCTACCGGTACGCCAAAATGTCTGCATACTGCGATTGCTGTCAGTGAGTTATACACACTGAAATCTCCCGGAATATCAATCTCTACATCAAAGTCCATAAGACCAGCCACATGATACTGTACTCCAAGATATCCCGGTCTTGAGATATGTTTTACATCTGTTGCACGGATATCTGCTTTTTCTGAGAATCCAAATGTCTCAACCTTACATGTTGCATCTTTGAAAATGTCTTCGAACCACTTGTCATCCACATTACCGATTCCGATCTTGCACTGTTTGAATAACAGGCTCTTGCAGTACTTATATTCATCAAAGTCTTTATGCTCATTTGGTCCGATATGATCTTCTCCAAGGTTTGTGAAGATTCCGATCTCGAATGGAATTCCTGCAGTACGGTCGAGTTTAAGTCCCTGTGAAGAAACTTCCATAACTACACATTCGCATCCTGCCTCTACCATCTCTGCAAAATATTTCTGGATTGTGTATGATTCCGGTGTCGTATTATTAGCCGGAATACATTTATCTCCAATGATTGCTTCAATTGTACCAATCAGACCAACTTTGATGCCGACTTCTTCCAGAATGGATTTTACCATGTATGTTGTTGTTGTCTTACCTTTTGTTCCTGTGATACCGATGACTTTCAGTTTATCTGCCGGATATCCAAAATATGCTGCTGATGTCATTGCCAGTGCATAACGGGTATCTTTTACTTTAATGACCGTTAATCCTTCCGGTGCTTCTACGTCCTTTTCTACGATAACAGCTGCCGCACCTTTTTCTGCAACCTGCCCTACATAAGTATGTCCATCGGATACTGCTCCGCTGATGCATACGAATACACTGCCTTCTGTGACTTTACGGGAATCATTGATCAGCTCTGTCACTTCGATCTGGTCATCTCCCTGTACTACTTCATATTCTAAACGTTCCAGTAACTGGGTTAATTTCATCTTTTATTGCCTCCTGATTCAAATAATGCCATCTGCAGCATCTTTAAATTTTTCGTTACTGTTCATACTTTTCACTATGATTATCATAATGGAGTTTTATTTTTCAATATTCTATCTGTGAACTGTAACATTTCTCTAATATAATAAGTATAACATCATTTTACAATGCAGCAAAGGAAAAATTGTGTTATAGTAATAGTTAGAATATTTTGAAAAAAATAAGAAAAGGGGAATGTAACTCATGAAAGCTTATGAAAGATTACTGAAATATGTTATTGTCCGCACACCAAGCGACGAAAACAGCGAAACTGTACCATCTTCTGCCTGCCAGTTTGACCTGGCTAAAATTCTGGAAGCCGAGATGAAAGAACTTGGACTTACAGATGTTGTCCTGGATGACCAGTGCTACCTGTACGGAAAACTTCCGGCTACCGAAGGTCTGGAAGACAAACCGGCAATTGGATTCATCGCACACATGGATACTGTATCAGACTTCTGTGACCATGATATCAAACCAATCGTTACTGAAAATTATGACGGCGGCAACTTAAGACTTGGAACAAGTGATACCATTTTAAGTCCTAAGAACTTCCCTCATCTGACAGATCTTAAGGGACGTACACTGATTACTTCTGATGGTACAACCGTTCTTGGAGCTGACGACAAAGCCGGAATTGCAGAGATCATGACGATGATCGAACGCATTCAGGAAGAAAAGATTCCACATGGACCTCTGTGTGTTGCATTTACACCAGATGAAGAGATTGGTACCGGTGCTTCTCACTTCAACGTAGAACAGTTCGGCGCTGACTATGGCTATACACTTGACGGTGATACCGAAGGTGAAATCCAGTATGAGAACTTCAATGCTTGTAAAGCTGATTTTATGATCAAGGGATTCAATGTACATCCTGGTTCTTCCAAAGATACCATGATCAACGCAAGTCTTGTTGCTATGGAGATCAACAATGCACTTCCATCTATGGAGACCCCTCGCGGAACAGAAGACTACGAAGGATTCTACCATCTGATGAGTATGTCCGGAGAAGTTGCGGAAGCCGAGCTTCATTATATCGTAAGAGACCACGACAAAGATCTCTTCGAAGCAAAGAAAAAGACTTTGAAATTAATCGAGAAAAATATGAATGAAAAATGGGGTGAAGGTACTGTCACACTTACCATTTCTGAACAGTACCGCAACATGGCTGAGATTATCGCTACATGCATGCACCTCATTGACAATGCGAAAAAAGCTTGTGAAAATGCGGATGTAACACCTCTGGTACTTCCAATCCGCGGCGGTACAGATGGATGCCAGTTAAGCTTCAAAGGACTGCCTTGCCCGAACCTTGGGACAGGCGGACATGCTTATCACGGACCTTATGAGCACATCACTGTTGAGGGTATGGATAAGAGTGTGGATGTGGTTACAGAACTTGTGAAATTGTATGCAAAATAGATAACCAGAAGAAAAACGACGCTATAAAACCGGACGAGAATCCCTGGAATATAGGATTCTCGTCCGGTTTTATAGCGTCGTTTTTCTGTTCTATTTTTTTATTCAGTTACATAAATTTCACAGATTGACTCCTCTGGTCATGTTAGTTTGTTCCGTATTTTATAATTCAATATCTGGCAATTCTTCTTTGAAACCTTCTCCCACTACTTCATTGGATTCTACGATGATAGTGAATGCTTTCGGGTCAATGGTATGTACCATCTTTTTGATGGTATACATCTGTTTGTTATTGCAAGCGCACATGACAACGTCTTTATCTTTCTTGGAATAGCTTCCGATTCCTTTTAAGATTGTGGAACCTCTTCCTGAGTATGCGTCAATCTTTTCTGCGATCTCAGCACCTTTTTCGGTTACGATCAAGGTCATCTTACCTTCGTCGATACCATACATGATTCTGTCCATTACCATTGCCATCAGATAGGTAACGATGACACCGTAAATCAGACCATCCACATCCTTGAATACCAGTGCTGTACCAAGGATAATGGTACAAATATCCAGGACAAATGTAATGATTCCAAGTGTGATATGTGGTTTTACTTTCTTGATTGCCACACTGATGAAATCCTGTCCACCCGTTGAAGAACCTCTCATGAAGATCATAGCATATCCAATTCCGCATAATACACCCATGCACAAAGCTGCTAAAAATCTGCTTCCGTCATAGACCGGGAACAATGGTGCTACATAGTCCATCAGTAATGATGAAATGATCATCGATTTCATGGACTTTAAGAAAAATTCTTTTCCTAAAAATTTATAACAGAAGATTGCTACAGGTACATTTAAGATGATCGTTCCTGCACCGACCGGCAGTCCAAATAAGTGATACAGAATGATCGCAATACCGGAAAATCCGGCTACCGGGAAATCAGCATTCAGCGCAAAGTTGTAGATACCAACTGCGATGATCATACCTGCTACGATATCCACAAGGATATCAATGAATAATTCTTTCCAATTTACATTTCTCATTTCCATTCCTCCTAGATTTATTTTATTCTTTTCTTTTACGATTCTCTCGGGTATACATCTCACGACTTACGTCGTTCGATGATGGACATTCAGAGAATGTCCATCATCTGTTTCAGATATATACTAAATTTCATGCGAGCATGAATTTAGTATATATCTGAAACAGATTGCCCGCTTTCTTCATTGACAACACAAAAAGCAGCCACAAATTATATGTAAATATAATTCGCAACTGCTCTTATGTTCATAACTATAGCAAAATTTCTTACACCTGTCAAGGGATTTTCCTTTACCATCCCTTTTTCACAATACCATCCCCATATTTTCCTTCCAGCTTCTTAAGCGCCGCTCTCAGATTCTTCTTTTTCTTCCTCGTCTCTTCGGATTCGAACTTCATATCAAACAGACTCAACTGCTCCGGTTCGCTTTCTTCCGATAACTTGGACGTCCGGATTCCAAGAAGTCTGATAGGTTCGCCGTTCCACAGTTCACGGAACAGGTCGATGGCAGTCTGATAAATGTCATTATCCTGATTCGTCTGTCTCTCCATCTGCATCTGATGGGATACCTGGCTGAAGGTATGATACTTGATCTCCACACTGACCATCCCGGCTTTCTGTCCGGCTTTTCTTAATCGTCTTCCCACACTTGCGGCCAGATCTTTCAATACCGGCAACACCTCTTCTTCTGTTGTCAGATCTTTTGGCAGTGTCGTGGAATTGCCAACTCCTTTTGCTTCCGCACGTACGCTCTCTACTTCTGAATCATCCAGTCCATTGGCAAATTCCCAGAGTTTCCGTCCGTGGCTTTTCAAATGCAGTTCCAGAATCGCCGGATCTGTATTCGCCAGATCTCCGATCGTATAGATCTCCAGCTTCTTCATTGTCTCTACACTCGAACGGCCAGCCATGAAAAGTTCGCCGATCGGCAACGGCCACATTTTCACCGGAACTTCTTCCGGGAACAGTGTATGCACTTTATTCGGTTTTTCAAAGTCGGATGCCATCTTTGCCAGGACTTTTCTGGAAGATATTCCCACATTCACCGTGAATCCGAACCTTTTATACACCTCATCCTTGATTTCATCCGCACCTTCCACAGGAGATGTGAACCGGTCCGCAATCTCTGTGAAATCCATGTAGCATTCATCCACACTGACCTGTTCTATATGTGTCGTGTAGGTACGTAAGAATTCCATCAGTTTCCGGCTGTATTCGTGATACATCTGGTGATCCGGCGGATAAGTCTTAAGATTCGGACACTTACGAAAGGCATTCGCAACAGGTTCCCCCGTACGAATGCCATATTTTTTTGCCGAAATGGATTTTGCCAGAACGATACCGTGGCGGGACTTCTGGTCTCCGCCAATGATCGCCGGTATCGTCCGGATATCCACTCCGGCTCCGTTTTTCAATTGTTCTACTGCTGTCCAGCTAAGATAAGCTGAATTGACATCTATGTGAAATATTATTCGCACACGCTCTGACTCCTTGCCACAAGCTTACCGTCTTCTACGTCTATGATGATCGTATCCTGTGCACCTACGTCACCCTGCAGCATCAGTTTTGCTGCCAGTGTATCGACGTGTTTCTGTAAGAATCTCTTCAATGGTCTTGCACCATAATTCGGATCGTATCCTCCGTCTACGACATATTTCTTCGCATCTTCGGTCAGGAAGATAGAAATCTCACGATCAGCCAGACGTTTATTGACATCAGCTACTAATAAGTCAATAATGTCATAAATGTTATCTTTCGTCAATGGTTTGAACATAATTGTCTCATCCAGACGGTTCAAAAATTCCGGTCTGAAGTGTGCTCTTAAATCTTCCAGTACTGCATTCTGACTTTCCTGACTGATATTGCCGTTTTCGTCCATTCCATCCAGCAGATACTGTGATCCGATATTGGATGTCATGATCAGTATCGTATTCTTAAAATCTACGGTACGTCCCTGTGAATCGGTGATACGTCCGTCATCCAGTACCTGTAATAAGATATTGAATACATCCGGATGTGCTTTTTCTACCTCATCGAACAGTACAACCGAATAAGGTCTTCTTCTGACTGCTTCGGTAAGCTGGCCGCCTTCATCGTATCCGACATATCCCGGAGGCGCTCCGATCAGACGGGACACGGAATATTTCTCCATGTACTCACTCATATCGATACGCACCATATTATTCTCATCGTCGAACAGATTCTCTGCCAGTGCTTTGGCAAGCTCTGTCTTACCTACACCGGTAGGTCCAAGGAACAGGAACGAACCGATTGGTTTGGTCGGATCTTTAATTCCTGCTTTGGAACGGATGATGGCTTCTGTTACCAGTTCTACTGCTTCATCCTGACCGATCACCCTCTTATGCAGTTCATCACCAAGATGTAAAGTCTTACTTCTTTCGCTTTCATTTAACTTGGCAACCGGGATTCCTGTCCAGCGGGATACGATTCTTCCGATCTCCTCATCATTGACACTTTCGTGTACGAGGGACAGATCTTCGTCTTTTACCTTTGCTTCTTCCTCTTCTAACTGTTTCTGAAGCTGTGGCAGTTTGCCATACTGAAGTTCTGCTGCCTTCTCCAGATCATAAGAATGCTGTGCTCTTTCGATGTCTTTATTGACCTGCTCGATCTCTTCACGCAGTTTCTGTACACGTTCAACACCGACTTTTTCATTGTCCCACTGTGCTTTCTTTCCGGCAAATTCTTCTCTTAATTCTGCCAGTTCCTGCTGTAAGTGTTCCAGACGTTCTTTACTTAATCTGTCGTCTTCTTTCTTCAGTGCAGTTTCCTCAATCTCCATCTGCATGATCTTACGGTTCAGTTCATCCATCTCTGCTGGCATGGAATCCAGTTCTGTCTTAACCAGTGCACATGCCTCGTCTACAAGGTCGATAGCCTTATCTGGAAGGAAACGGTCAGAAATGTAACGGTCAGATAAGGTTGCGGCTGCTACCAACGCACCGTCTGTGATCTTCACACCATGGAATACTTCATAACGTTCTTTCAGTCCACGAAGGATAGAAATCGTATCTTCTACGGTAGGTTCTTCTACCATAACCGGCTGGAAACGTCTCTCAAGTGCGGCGTCTTTTTCAATATACTGACGGTATTCATCCAATGTCGTTGCACCGATACAGTGGAGTTCACCTCTTGCCAGCATAGGTTTTAACATATTTCCGGCATCCATGGCTCCGTCTGTCTTACCGGCTCCGACGATGGTATGCAATTCATCGATGAACAGAATGATTCTTCCGTCACTGTTCTTGACTTCTTCCAGTACTGCTTTCAGACGTTCCTCGAATTCACCACGGTATTTCGCGCCGGCTACCAGTGCCCCCATATCCAGTGAGAAGATCGTCTTCTCCTTCAGTCCTTCCGGTACATCACCACGTACAATACGCTGTGCAAGACCTTCTACAACTGCTGTCTTACCTACACCAGGTTCACCGATCAGAACCGGGTTGTTCTTCGTCTTACGGGAAAGGATCCGGATCACATTACGGATCTCAGAATCACGTCCGATAACCGGATCCATCTTCTGTTCTCTTGCTCTTTCTACCAGATCGGTACCGTATTTGTTCAATGTATCATAGGTATCTTCCGGGTTATCGCTAGTCACTCTCTGATTACCTCTGACGGTGGAAAGTGCCTGTAAGAACCCTTCTCTTGAAATGCCCATCTCACGGAAAAGTACTTTTACTTCTTTGCCTGCATATTTCATAATAGAAAGGAAGAGATGTTCTACCGATACATATTCATCTCCCATTGCTTTGGCTTCATCTTCACCGTGTACCAGTGCATTGTTCAAATCCTGTCCGACGTACTGCTGTCCACCCTGGACTTTCGGACGTTTCTGAATAGCTTCTTCTACTCGGTTGATAATGAGATTCTTATCGAGTCCCATCTTTTCCATTAATTTTGCGATCAGGCTGTCATCCTGTGTCAGTAACGCATATAATAAATGTTCCTGTGCAATCTCCTGGTTGCCATAATCCATTGCAATGCGTTCACAGTTCTGTACAGCCTGTAATGATTTCTGTGTGAATTTATTTATATTCATAGTGACAACCTCCTTTTTTGCTCTTGTTCTATTTGCAATATAACAATACATCGTTTTGTTAGCACTGTCAATAGTTGAGTGCTAATTTTTTGAGATTTTTTTTGCAAACCTTGATTTTACGGGGTTTGCAACACTTTTTTTCCTTATAATCATCACTTTTTCTTGATTTGACACCATTTTGACACCAATTTTTTTATTTTTGGTGTCAACTAATTGCTACGCTTTCCAGCCTTGTGATTTCACTCTCAATTCTGGACATCTCACTTACATGGTTATATACGTCCATTGTTACATCTATGTGGGCGTGTCCCATAATATATTGAAGAACTTTTACGTCTATCCTCTTTTCTGCCATTCTGGTACAAGCCGTATGTCGCATAATGTGAGCTGAAAACTTCGGTAACAGCTCCGCTTTCCTATGCTCTTTTTTTGCTTTTTCTACTTCAATTTTGTTATATGCCTCTACAATGTTATATAAAACACTATTTACGCCATTCGGCATAAGCGGTCTGCCCG
>ERZ827037.1533-NODE-1533-length-24075-cov-11.194588_pt1 | contig 24075 bp, 27 predicted proteins | sample MGYA00519924_ERZ827037 | MGnify/ENA primary metagenome ERZ827037 (study PRJEB31778, sample SAMEA3449250) | human gut metagenome | biome: human gut; feature: human-associated habitat; material: faeces | place: United Kingdom | collected 2010/2012 ...
AAATGGATTAATTGCTTTATCTGATGAAAGCGCTTTTCCCTTCAGCTTTGGATAAATGAAAGTTTTTGAATGCATAGTTTTGGAGTGTCCTTAACTTATAAAGTAAAAAATGTCGATATAAAACATCTAAGTTAAGTTTACGTCTGATAAGTTTTATATCTAAAAGAGTTACTCAAGAAAAATTGGGTAACTCTTTTGACATATAATGAATGTATAAAAATATCTGTTTATTATGTGGAATAGATAAAATATATATACTTTTGTACCCGGATTATAACTGCTTAATGGATAAAGAAGAAATTTATGGGTAAATTTTTGCTTATATTGGGACGGGGAGTGGGTCAGGTAATGTTTCAGAATAATGCACTGTCGGGGGCATTGATGTTAGTTGGTATTTTGCTAAACTCCTGGCAGATGGCTTTATTAGCTGTAGCAGGTAATATAGTAGGTACATTGGCTGCTTACTTGTCCGGTTATAGTCGCGAAGATATTGAAAATGGTTTGTATGGGTTCAATGGGACTCTGGTGGGGATTGCGATAGGGGTATTTATGCCGATAACTTTGCCTTCCTTGCTATTATTGATTGTTGTTTCTTGCCTATCCACGTGGATTGCATGGCTTTTTAGTTTGCAACGTTTTATCTCCGGATTTACGGCTCCTTTTATTCTATCTGTATGGATACTACTGTTTGTCTGTTCTTGCTGGTTTCCTTCTTTACTATTGAAATCCGAGAATTCTGCGGGAATGCAAGCATTCGCTTTCTTACAGTCGTTTAGCCTGAATATTGGACAAGTGATGTTTCAAGGTGGCGCTATATTGACAGGCCTGTTTTTTCTTTTAGGCATTTTGGTTAATTCTCGTGTGAATGCTGTCTATGCGGTGTTGGGAGCATTGTTGCCTATTCCTATAGCTCTGTTGGCAGGAGTCGAATCTGCGGTATTGAATGCAGGGCTAATAGGATATAATGGTGTGTTATGCGCTATCGCTTTGGGAGACAAGACATGGAGCGGGGGAGTGTATGCCGTATTCTCTGTGTTATTATCTGTTTTTCTTCAACTTTTGGGAATGAATGTTGGGATTACTACACTGACTGCTCCGTTTGTTCTTTCTGTATGGATTACGATAGGAATACGGTATCTGTTGCTTACCCTGTTTCCTGCTAAGCAGAAAGTTGCCTGAAAAATTGTTGTGATAATAAACGGATGACTTTGAAATGACTGAAGATATAAAGAACAAGCTATTGATGTGTGCGGAAATTTATCATTGTGCCGGTTTTATAGAAAGTGATCCGGTGCAGTTCCCTCATCGTTACACACTGAAACAGGACATTGAAATTAGCGGTCTGCTGACGGCGATAATGAGTTTTGGTAATCGTAAGCAGATACGGAAGAAAGCAGAGGAGTTACATGGATTAATGGGAGGTTCGCCTTACCGATATGTATTATCATGCCGTTGGAAGGACGATTTCCCTGCGGGAGCGAAGAATAGTTTTTATCGAATGCTGTCATATGATGATTTTTATGGATATTTTCAGCGTTTGTATACAGCTTACTCCTGTTTTGACAGTTTAGAGGAAGCTTTAAATGTGTATACCGGAATACCGATGGAAAAGTTATGTGCTTTTCTTGAGGTTTCTGCAAAAAGTCCACAGAAAAAACTGAATATGTTTTTGCGTTGGATGATTCGTCGGGATTCGGAAGTTGATTTTGGAATCTGGGATAGTTTCGACCAGAAAGATCTGATCGTTCCTTTAGATACACATGTTTGCCGGGTAGCTCATTATTTAAATTTGACGGATTCGGAAACTTTCTCTTTGAAGAATGCCCGTCAGATTACTGTTGCTTTGGCAGAGGTATTTCCTGATGATCCTTGTTTGGGGGATTTTGCATTGTTTGGGTTAGGAGTAAATGGGGAAATATAAATCAGTCGGTAATGTAAAAATCGATTATAACAGAAAAAGTAAGGGTTTAGGTACTTACCTTTCAGTTATAATCGAAGAAAGAAATATTAGAACGTTTTTATTTTGTCTTTAAATTCTTCCCATCCATTTGCCGATTTATATTTTTCCGCTGTTCCGGAAGGAACACGAATGGTTGCTATGTTTTTAGGAAATCCATACCATACCTTTTCAAATACTTGTGGCGGAGTTGTTGCTTCTACTTTCACTTCCTGAATACCTGTATTATCGAATGCTGAGAAATTGATTTGGATGACATTCGAAGGAATGGTCAGATGAGTCACTTTCTGGTTGCCACCAAGTAGTCCTTGGCCTAATATCCGGATGCTTTGTGGAATTTCAAAGCGAGTTAATTGTGGACATCCTTCAAAACAGTATGCTTTGATTATGGCGTCAGGGGTGTCACTGACAACAGATCCGTAAGTTAGTACTTCTGTTAATTCCGGGCAATAGTAGAAAGCTCTGCCTTCTAAAGTTATAATTCCGTTTGGTAATTTTGCTATTGTAATACCACTCTCACGAAAAGCTTCTATCCCGATTATCTTTACATTTTCAGGGATTTCAATTCTTCTCAGCTTTGAAGTTCCAAGAAACGCTTGTGTTCCGATGTCCTTTAGTGTTAGAGGCAGTTTAATTTCTTCGATACCAGAGCGAAAGAATGTGCTGGCAGGAAGTGTGGTGATCTTTGTCTGACTTAGGTCTACACTCTTCAAGTTCTTACAATAGTAAAATATGTCTGCTTCAAGTTTTTCTAAAGTTGAAGGAAAAACGATTTCTTGAATGCTTGAATTGAAGAAAGCTTCTTCTCCGATAGCCACAAGTCCTTCATTGAGTATTACTTTACTTATTTTTCTACCATAAAACACTTTTTTCGCAATTGATTTTACATGATTGGGCAACGTGATTGTTTCATAACCGTTCACTACTTCCGTTAATACACCATTTTCTATACGTATAGGGGCTATTTGCACAGCAAATGTCTTTTGCTTCCCCTCTATGGTAACTGTAACCTCTTGTTTTTCAACGGGAGTTGAAGAGGAAAAGCCGCTGATTTGTTCCAAAGTTACATTTACAGGTCGTCGTTGACCGTCATCGTAATTGCCTATCACTTTAATTCCGGTTAAATCAATCTTTTCACCTAGCGTATAGATCGTTTTTTCGGGAAGCTGTTCTATTGAGAAACTTTCGAGCAAAGCCTCCGATATATCGGATGATTGCCCAATGGATGGTGAATTGTTTTTATATTCATCACTTTCTTTTCCGCATGCTACCATAAAAAGCATGAGATTTAATAACATAACAATCTTTTTCATAATTTTCTTCTTTTACAAGTTTTCCGCTTGCAAAAGTAGCGAGATTTTGCCTTTTTAGAGTTACAATGCAGTCCCGCATTTCTAACACTATTGATTGGTAAACTCTGATATTCAGTTGTTTGTAGGAATGGATACTTGAATTTTCTAACACTAGCCTAACGACTATTCAAAAAGTGATAGAAACAGGTCTTTGTTAGCTGTTTCCGCAGATTTTATGCGTGACTTTAGACGTGATTTGCGGGCGTAGACATTGGCTACTGTATCTTTCATAAACAGACTGATAACTTGTGGTGAGAAGCCGACAAAGATGTAACAAAGTAACCGTATGTCTGTTTCCTTCATTGCAGGAAAATCATTCCGTAGTTTTTGCATGGCATTATCATGGCAGGTATTAACAATTAGTTCTAGTTCTTGCAACATTTCTCCGTTTTCTGAAAAGTCAGTGATGATTTGTTTTACTTCTTGGAATATGGCAGCTTGCTGTGACGAAGTGTTCTCCCGCTCATAGTAGGTCTTGCCTAGTTTATCGATGATGTCGAAACGGGAGGCAATCAATCCTTTCAAGTGATTTTCGGTATTGCGCTGTCCCTCCATGCGTTCTGTCAAAGCTTTATATTCGGAATTAGCTTCTTCTACCAATAGTAGATAGCGATCTGTGCGTTCACGTTGTAAACGCATACGTTGTCGGATTATGTACCAAGCTATACCTGACAACAGAATGACTATAATTATGGATGAAATCTCTAGAATAGTACGATTTTTCATGCGATATTCCGCGAAAGCCGATTGTTCCTGGAAATACTCTCGTTCGACCATACCGGCAGAAAATTGCATATTCGAGCGCGTCAGGGAATCAGTCAGATATATGTAGCGGTGTATATTTTCTGTTGCTTTTTCAAAGTTTTTGGATTGAGCTTCGATCCGATAAGCAGTATAGTATAAGTTTGCCATGTCACGAATGTCGGTTGTATGTGTTTCTGCCAGTTTTAGATAATGACGTGCACTGTCCATGTGATTCTTTAGGAGTTGCACGTCAACCAGTGTATGATAACCGTATAATGTATCTTTTCGTGCGGAAAGTTCAATTCGTAGCAATAGGTCATGAGGTATTTGTTTTTTTCCGGATATTACATAGAGAGAAGCTAGGTTGGTCAGACTGGATTTGGCCAGTTTATCACTTTTTTGTTCATCAGCCAAATCAAGTGCGGAGGAGTAGAGGCGTATTGCTTTCTCAACATCCTTTGAGTGATAAGTAGCAGCAGCCATATCAAGTGTAGCTTCTGCTTCTTCACGTAGATTTTCGGATTGACGGAAGTTATTCCGAGATTCCCGGAAATAATGATAAGCCCGGTTATAGTTCATCTGTGCATAATATACTTCACCGATCTGGCTATATAAGAGTCCTTTATAATAGGGCTCATTAGTGTCTTTCAACTTTTTCTCAATCTCTAGAAAAAGGCGTAGTGCTCCAGCTTTATCATTTGCACGTAATTTGATACGTCCCCAATAATAGAGAGTTGTGCATTGGTTACGCAAATCTTTCGGATGATACTTATAGTAATTCCAAGCTTTTCGGATAAGGGAGTCACTTGTTATTTTGATATGGTTCTGATCCAAAGTGGCAGAATAAAGTAAAGTGTATTTGGCCTGTTCCGCTTGTTGGCTTCCCGGCGTAAATTGCTGTAATATACTCAAAGCACTGTCCGGCTTATTTTGCAACAAAGCTTCTGCTTCATTAAGGAGGGAATTTTGCTCTCTGTTATAGCATCCTGTAAAAGAGAAAATTATCAATATTTTAAGTATTATCTTACTTTTCATTCTGTAAATTGTAGTTTAGTGGATCATATATTTACCAATCTATCTCCTTTATTCCCTTGCTCTGTAAGAAAGCGTTCGCTTTGCTAAAATGTTTGCAGCCAAAGAAACCATATTCCGCTGAACGGGGAGATGGATGAACAGTTGTCAATACTAGATGCTTGTTGGTATCTATCAAGGATAGTTTCTCTCTTGCGTAACTTCCCCAAAGCATGAAAACTAGATTTTCTCGTTTATCACTTAACTTTCTGATAACTGCGTCTGTGAATATTTCCCATCCCATATTTCGGTGTGAACCTGTTTCGTGTGCACGTACGGTAAGAACGGAATTCATGGGAAATACCCCTTGTGTTACCCAACGGTCCAAATTGCCGGAGGTAGGGATTGGTTTTCCCAAGTCTTGATTTATCTCTTTAAAAATATTGGCTAATGATCCGGGAATGGCTACTCCATCCGGAACGGAAAAGCAGATTCCATAATATTGTCCCGGATTGGGGTATGGATCTTGTCCAAGAATAACGACTTTGACTTTCTCGAAAGGGCAGGAATTGAATACATGGAATATTTGATGTCCGAGAGGAAGGATATGTGCCCGTTCATATTCACTTTTGACGAATGCAACCAGCTTTTCAAAGTATGGTTTGTTGAATTCTTCCTGTAATTGTTGTCTCCAACTTTCTTCTATTTTGACATTCATTGGCCACTGAAAAATTGTACAATGACAAAGGTAGGCATATTATGATAAAATATCAAGAATAAGGTTATGGCATTTCTCCATTTGATACCAATTGCGTGCTAATAAATGATAATAAACGTCTTTCTTATAAAAAAGAATGGATGTAAACGTACTTATTTAATTTATTGCATTACCTTTGTACGCAGAGTTTGAGTTACGAATTGTTATCGTATAGTTCTTCTTTTAATATAATGTTAGTAAGTAGTCCTCTTCTTTAATTATCCTCCTCACTCCAATTTAGTATTTATTTTAATAAAAGTTTTTAGATGAACATTTACATTGCAGGTTTAAGTTATCGCACAAATGATGCGGACTTAACAAATTTATTTGCAGAGTTTGGAGAAGTTTCTTCAGCTAAAGTTATTATGGATAGAGAAACCGGTAAGTCCAGAGGATTCGCTTTCGTGGAAATGACAAGTGATGAAGAAGGGCAAAAAGCAATAGACGAATTAAACGGCGTTGAATACGACCAAAAGGTTATTTCGGTAAGCGTTGCACGTCCTCGCGCTGAAAAACCGTCATACGGTGGAAGCCGCGGAGGTTATAGTAACTCCAGAAGATATTAATATCCGGACTTTAGGAAAGCGGAAGAATTTATATTTCTTCTGCTTTCTATAAAGTCTTTGTATCCGCCTTTATGATTATCTGCGGAGGCTTTTATAAAAACGGATAGCCGGAAAAGAAAATCATTTAATAATTAAGTTCTGCTAATTCTCACTCCTCCGTGTAGTGCAATAAGGATATCCTAAATCCTGATCTTTTCATGTCTAAAGAAGAATTATTAGGCTTTACTACAAATTTTAAAAAATTCTATTTATGACATTTAGAGATTTAAATATAATCGAACTGATTTTAAAAGCAATTGAAGAAAAAGGATATATTGTCCCAACATCTATTCAGGAAAAAGCAATTCCTGCCGCATTGGCGAAAAGAGATATATTAGGTTGTGCACAAACAGGAACAGGAAAGACCGCTTCGTTTGCAATTCCTATTATCCAGCATTTGCAGGCAAATAAAGAGACAGATAAACGTCAGGGTATCAAAGCACTGATACTAACGCCTACACGTGAGCTTGCTTTGCAAATCAGTGAGTGCATTGATGATTATTCAAAATATACCCGTGTGCGTCACGGAGTTATTTTTGGTGGCGTGAATCAACGTCCGCAGGTTGATATGTTGCGCAAAGGAATTGATATTTTAGTGGCAACTCCGGGTCGCTTGCTTGATTTGATAAATCAAGGGCATATCCATCTGACTAATATAGAATATTTTGTGCTTGATGAGGCAGATCGTATGCTCGATATGGGTTTTATACATGACATCAAGCGAATATTGCCGAAACTTCCGAAAGAAAAGCAAACGCTGTTTTTTTCAGCAACAATGCCGGATAGTATTATTGCTTTGACAAAGTCGTTATTGAAAAATCCAGTGAAGATTTATATAACGCCGAAGTCATCAACAGTAGATTCAATCAAGCAAATTATTTATTTTGTGGAGAAGAAGGAAAAAAGCCAGCTATTAATTTCGATTCTGCAAAAGGCGGAAGACCAGTCAGTACTCATCTTTTCACGAACAAAGCATAATGCTGATAAAATTGTTAGAATATTAGGTAAGGCAGGGATTGGAAGTCAGGCTATTCACGGAAACAAAAGCCAAGCAGCAAGACAGTCTGCATTGGGGAACTTTAAGTCGGGGAAGACGAAAGTAATGGTGGCTACCGATATTGCTTCCAGAGGAATTGATATTAATGAATTGCCGTTGGTTATTAATTATGATCTTCCTGATGTTCCCGAAACTTATGTACATCGTATTGGTCGTACGGGAAGAGCTGGAAATGAAGGTACAGCACTTACGTTTTGCTCGCAGGAAGAACGGAAATTGGTTAATGACATTCAAAAATTGACAGGAAAGAAACTGAATAAAGCTGATTTTGCTATTTGAAATCAGCGAATTATAATCCTTTAAAATATAAATATTAAATTAAATATAGATTCTATGGCAAAATCCATGACAGTTGGTAAACGTGAAAATGAAAAGAAAAGACTCGCTAAACGGGAAGAAAAACTCAAGAAGAAAGAAAGCAGAAAATTATCAGGTACCAGTAGTTTCGATGATATGATTGCTTATGTAGACGAGAATGGAATGATAACTTCAATTCCGCCCACTGATGATATTAAAAAGGAGGAGATTAATCCGGATGAAATAATCATAGCAACTCCAAAGAAAGAGGAAACAGAGCCGGTAATTTTGAAAGGTCGAGTTGAATTCTTTAATGAATCGAGAGGCTTTGGCTTTATAAAGGACCTTTCAGGAGTTGATAAGTACTTTTTTCACGTGAACAATGCTGCACCAGGTATTGCTGAAAATGATATTGTGACATTCGATTTGGAACGTGGGGTGAAAGGGATGAATGCGGTTAATATTTGCTTGGAAAAGCAGTAAAACTTTATCTTTCCCGACTTGTAATTAGGAATATTCGATAAACACCATTTAGGGGTGACCTACAAAAGAGCAAGCTTTCCTTTTCAAGAGGAACTTGCTCTTTATTTTTTCTTAATATTTGATTCCTGTTTTGCTGAAAATGTGGAAGTTTGAGGAAAAAAGAAAACCCCTGAAATGCTTAATTTTCAGGGATTTATCATATTTGAAGTCTTTTAAAAGTGGTGTCACCAGGAAATGAACGTCTTTATTTTTATGTTCATAAGTAGTTGACCACCAGCTTATTTCTTTATCTTGAAATTATTGAAACCACTGAATCAGCCTTACATAAACTTCTTCTTATTTCAACAATCCATGTCGTCATCTTTTTGACGCTGCAAAGATAAGCAAAAGGTTCAATTCCTCCAAAAAGATTAGGGTATTTTTTTGAAACTGTTTAATGGGAACCTGTTTGACCCTGCTGTTTTGTACTCCTTGTTCTTGACGAAGTGGATGAATATCATAATTCACCACAGATTACACAGATTGACACAGAATAAATATAATCTACTGATAATCAAAGAATCTTATCTGTATAAATCTGATAGAACTGTATAATCTGTGGTGAATCAGTTTTGATGCCCTCGAAAAGGGAAGGCTAACCAGTCTTGAAGGCTTCCATCCGGTTCTGCTCCAGAATCCGTATGATGTCGCTCTCCTTATATAATATCCTGCCTCCGAATTTATAGAAGGGTAGTTTTCCATTGGTCCGATGTTCTATCAAGGTACGTTGTGTAACCTTGAGCAGTCCGGAAAGTTCGGCTTCCGTGAGATAGCGTTCCCCGTTGAGGACGGGACGGTATTTCTCCTTGTCTTTCTCCCATAGGGCGGCGAGGTATTCCAGATGACGGAAATAACGGATGACTTCGGGGCTTTCGCCGTTGAGCAGTGTGTGTATCATAATCGTGTCGTTGTTTGTTGCTGTAATTCCTGTTCCATGAATTTCCGGATGTCTTCCCGCTTGTAGAATATCTTTCGGTCAATCCTGCTGTAGGAGACGGCTCCGCTTCTGCGCAGGGTGAGCAATTTGGAGGGGGAGATGTCCAACAGACGGCATACGTCCTGATTGTCCAGCCACTCTTCCAGCCCGTATTTTCCATCTGCCTTGTTTCCGTCCTGTAACTTATCGACCAGTTCTTCCAACGCCGCTTTCATTTTACTGAATGTAACGGCCTCAATGTTCACGATTTCCATAGGCTTTTCTTTCGTTTGTGGCAAAAATAAAATGGGGAGGCCTCTATTTCCAAAGATTGTGGTACAGGTGGCATCAGATTGCGTCAGATGTCCGTATAGAATGACGAGAAGCATACGAAATGGAAGAAAAAACGTTTTCCTTGTCGGTTATAGAGCCTAAAATTATTATCTTGACCGCGGATTGTTCACTGACTTTCCGCCATTGTTCACCGGAAACGGCAGGTAACGGATGGTATGGGCCATACCGTAGTCGTCATTGCCTGTATGTTTTCATCAACATGCTTTATTATGGTTTGGAAATGGGTTATGGAATGGGCGGGGTTGCTCGCCATCGTAGGGCTTTGGCTGTATGCCCGTAAATGGAGAAGAACGGCTTCGGAGAGACTGTTCCGATATGCGCTGGTCAGTGACCGGAAAGAGGACCGGGAAGAACTGGCGGGACGTGCCGTCATGGCAGGCAGCCGTTCCGCACGGTTGCTATATGCGCTGAATAGCCCGGAGCTGTTTGATAAGGCACGCCCGATGCGGCCGTTCCTGTTCGGAAAGATTCCCTGCATATTCGCGGATTACTATTTTGCACAACGCTATGAGGACTGGCTGCGGACGGAACAGGCGGATTTCGTGCAGGATGTATATGCGTTCAAGGACGGCGAAGAGGATTGCAGGGAATATTTTGCCCGGATGTTCCGGATGCTTTTTCCGGAAGGCGGTGTGACGGCCGTATTCATGCCATGCAGTACGGCGCGACGCTACTACAAACGGTTTAACGGAATTGCCGCTTTTCTGGAAAATGGGGGATATGCCCGGTCAGGACTGTATCTGATACGCATCACGGAAGACCGGGAAAGCAAGCATACGGCCTCCCGGCGCTCGGCAGTGGATACGAATAATTATGTGATGTCCACAGAACTGTGCGGAAAAAGGGTGGTTATCTGTGATGATTTATTGACCACAGGCGATAGCCTGTTCGATTATGCCCGGAACCTGGAAAGGTGCGGTGCGGAAGTGGCCGGTGCGGTTTTTCTTGCGCGGACCTTTCAGGTGCCTCCATCGTCCGGAGTCCGGTGGGTGGCATGGAAAAGAAGACTGGCTGCATGGGCGGGCGGAAAACGGTGACGAAAGTCGGAATTCAGCTTTGGGGTGTGGCGAGGCATGACCGGAAGTGTAAATGAAGGGTGTAAATTTGCCGTAAACAGTTTACATCGGATTTACACTTCCGGTTTACACTTTTGGGGAGCGGCCTTCAAAATGCTTATCTTATATCCTTCTGATTTACAGCAATTTTTATGTATTGTATTCTGATAAGTCTTTCCGCTGGCATTGTTTTTTCATTGTAATAAGGCATATACTCTTCCTGTGCGCACAAAGGGGTATGAGTTATTCACTAAAAAATGAAGAGATTATGCCATACATAGAAAATGAGATACTGGAAAGATTGATTAGCACCATGGTGGAAGGTTTTGCCCGTGTGGAAAAGAAACTGGACCATATGAACCGTCTGAAAGAATGCCTTGACGGAGACAAGTTTATGGATAATGTGGACCTGGCGGAACTGTTGGGCGTGTCGCAACGGACGCTTGCCCGTTATCGCGAGAAGGGAGTCATCCGGTATTATTGCATGAACGAGAACGGAAAGAACCTGTACCTTGCCTCCGAGATACGCGAATTTCTTAAACAGAAAGGGAAAAATAAGGAGTGACATGGGATTTGCCCTGTGTGTTGGAAAAGAAACCTCCATTCTTTCATATTATAAAAGAATGTCGTATCTTTGTGTTAAAGTATTGAATGTAAATGATATGATACAGAAAGAAACTCTTATAGTCAGGAATTTCGGCCCTGTCCGTGAAGCCGTCATTGAAGATGTAAAGCAATTCATGTTCTTCATCGGGGAATCGGGCAGTGGAAAGAGTACCCTGCTGAAGGTGCTCGCCCTGATGCGCCACATCTGCAAGCAGCTCAATCTGCGTTCCTATCTTAAATTGGGCAATGTCATAGACAAGACCATTGATGTAGGTATGGGAGAGTATTTGCGTAACGGTGGAATGTCCGATTATCTGTCGGAGCAGACCGAGCTATATTACAAGAAGGGAGATTGCGAGCTTTCCTATACAGCCAAAGGGTTGAAGGGAACCCGGAAGATTATTTCCGCCGCCAGTCTTTCTTTGGAAAAAATATCCTTCCTGTCGGACAAGCGTGGAGCCATCGCCTCTCTGCTCGCCAACAATAGTGACGGTGCGGCTCTCGGATTTTATCTGACAGAGACATTCAAGGATTTCAAGGAGGCCAACGAACTGATTAAGACCATTGAAATGCCTTTTCTGAATGTACGTTATTATGAGAAGAAAATGCCTAACGGAGCCCGCCAGTTCTATATAGGCAACCTGGAAGACTCCTATGGCATCCGTTTTGAGGACGCTTCTTCCGGTATTCAGACAGTGACCCCGCTTGCCATGATTGCGGAGTATTATTCCAAGCATTTCGATATCGTCAGGGAAAGCAACCGTTCCATTGTGGATCTGCTCGGGCGTAATGACAGCCTTTCCTCTTTCAAGCATGATATGAACGTGGGAGATATAGAGAGCCGCTCCGTACATCTGATTATTGAAGAACCGGAATTAAGCCTGTTTCCGAAAGCCCAGCGTTCGTCGGTCAATATGCTTGTCCGCAAATGCCTGAATGCCCGCACACGGATGACATTGTCGGTGGCGACGCACAGTCCCTATATCATCAACCATCTGAACTTGTTGATGAAAGCCTGCGACAAAGGGGTGACGGTGGAGGGTGCCTCACTGGACTACGGGAATACGGGTGTGTATATCGTTGAGAACGGTGTGCTGCGTGACATCAAGGTACAGAACGCCCATCTGGTCAATACGGACTACCTGTCGGATGACATCAATGATATTTATAACGAATACGACGAACTGGACGGGATTTCACAATGATAGATTTACTGAAACAGGAATTGCCGGCGCATTACGGACTGCACCGCAGTGTAGTGGAAGTCCCGGCGGAATGTACGGATGAGTTGTGCTTTGACCTTGCCGACGGTCACGATACGATGATTGTCGCTTACGGCAGCGGTAACGTGTCGTTTGACCGTTCCTGCCGGACGACTGTACAAGTGATTGACTATGAGTGTTATCTGAACGGCTGGGCAGGAACGGGTTTTGAACGCGGGCGCCTGCGGTGTGACTTCATCGTGTATGATGCGGAAAAGAATGGATTTTTCATTTTGAACGAGCAGACTTCGGCAACGGGGAGCATTCGGAACCTTCAGAAGCCCATTTTGGACAAGAAGACCGGAAATGTAGTTTCCCGGTGGAAAATATGAAAAGGTGGAGGCCCAGCTCATTGAGACATTGCATACTCTGAAAGCTGTTCCGGGTATCGAGACGTTCATGGAAAAATTTGCCCGGAAGGTCTGTCTGATGTCGTATATCCTGACGTGCCGGGAGGAAAAGGATGAAGTGTCGGAAGCAAGGCGTACCTTTACTGTAAGGTACAGGCAGGTGGAAGCCCGTGAGACGGGTGAAGACGGTGCCTTGCTTGTCTGTCCCGGACTGAATGCGGAAGGTTTTGAGTACCGCCGGATCAGCCATGAGTATTCTTTCTGTCCGGAGAAGTAGTTTTCCGCCCTGAAAGGTCGTGAGGTGTATAAAAAGAGAAGTGGAGAAAGCCGCATTCTTGCCCCAACAGGTTAGGATACGGCTTTTTTGCATGTTGTGGCGGCATCTGCTTCCTCTTTGAAGTTCCTTTTCGGTCTGCGGCTATACAGGTATGGGTGTGAGCCGGAGGGTTTCCATGTTCAGGTAGGCTCCCCGGTAAAGAGTCCTTCCCTCGCGTATCATTTTCCATAGAATTTCACAGCCTGCCTGCGCGAGCATGGAATTGACGAACAGGTCCTGTTTGTGCAGGGCTTCCGCGAGTGAGCAGCTCGGACCGGAGTCAGTATCGCGGAGCGTGGAATAGCTTACCTCCTCGGTGATGACGTTCATTTTGGGCATGGCGATGAACTCCTTGGAGGACGGCTGGGCTATCTTGTCGCGTATGGTTCCGACGAGTACCTGCCCGGTGAACTGCGCATTGCCGAAATCCATCCAGTAGAATGGTGTTGTCTGGTCGGTTGCTGTGACGTTCCGGCTGTTTTTCAACAGGCGCCACAGGTCAAGGCGGGAACGGATGTTGTCCGTGCAGGTGATGATAATGTTTGCCCAGCGCCCCTTGTCGTCCTTTCCTGCCTTGCGTACCGGATAGCGGCGGCTTTCCGCCGTCCATGTGCCGCCGAAGAAACGGTTGATGCGTGTGACCAGCACCACCGCCTTGTTCAGCCCGATTTCGGAGGCGGAGAACAGCTGCCGCCCGATATTCGCCTCGGAAACGGTGTCGGGGTCGAAAACGGTGACGTGCAGTCCCGGATGTCCGAGAGCGCGCAGCGCCATGTCCATGCGTGCCAGGTTGGTTGCCACCTGCGAGCCGGTGCCTCCCGCCCCGATGACATGCACGGTCACGGGATGATACGGGGAAAGCAGGTAACTGTCGGTGTAATGTATCTTTTTCATGTCAGCAAGTCTTTGAGTTGTTTTCCTGAGAGTTTGAGTTCGCTTTCGTCGAAGGGGGCGTTGCGGGCCTTTTCCGTGACGAGGACGAGGTTGTTTCTGGTGGGGTTCCCGCCTGCGCCCAGATGAGAGAACTCGCTCATCCAGAAGCGTTTCTCCCAATATTCCAGCCACTGGTTGAACGTGGGGTTCTGCGGGGCTTGCAGTGAGGCGTTTCCCAGGCAGACCCCTCCGCTTGTGGCGTTGGTGTTGAAATACGGTGCCTTGTAGAGCCTGTCGCCGGCTTCGGGCCGTTCCCCTTTGAAGGCATGGACATTCAGCCTGTCCTTTTCCACCACATAGATGATTCCCGGCAGGTTGAACTCCCCGTCCTCGATGTGCAGGCTCTCCTTGAAATACATGCGCCGTCTTCCCGGCGGATTGTACCAGACGTATTTCTCATGACCCCTGCGGGTGTCGCACCAGAGCATCGTGGGTGGAAGCTGTCCGTGGGGGATGCTGTCCGTTTCCACGGAACAGTTCTCCACGAGCGTGTTCATGAACTCATGGGAAACGGGTACGGCCGCTCCCATTTTTCCACCGCCGTCCACAGGGCGGAGTTCCAGATGGAATTTCTGCCTGCCGCCATAGGGACTGCTTTCGTATGTATAGGCCACCAGTACCGCCCGGGGTAGCAGTATCTCCTGCAATTCCTTTGTCAATTGATTCATTTTCTGTCGATATTAGGTTATTATACACGGCTTGCCTTCCGGCTGTTGCCGTCAGATTTCATTTGTAGCATGAAAGACGAAACGGTTGAACCAGCCGGCAAACCGTTCCGGGAAATCATCCATGCTGAAGATATGGTCCGTCTCCGGGGTGAGGAGCATGATGGAGACCGGTGTGAGGTTGTAGGCTTCCTGCATGTCGGTACTGAAGGTGCCCATCATGTTCCGGGTGATTTCGTCATCCGTGGAATAGGCCAGTGCAATCTGGGATTCCAGCAGGGCGGGCATGAAATCCGGTTCCCTCTCGCTGAGCCAGTCGTACTGGTAGTCCATGATGCAGGGGACTTCCTTGCCCATGAGCGCCATGCCCTCCCGTACCAGTTCCAGCAGTTGTCTTTCGCTTTCCGATTCAGGGCGGCAGGTTTCCTGTTTCCTTTCCAGTCCCGTACAGAACGCCCTTCCCCTCATCCGTTTGAAGAGCCGGGAGATATTTCCTTTCCTGTAGGATGTCATGAGCCGGGTAATCCGCAGCCTGTCTGCCGGGGTATATTCGTCCGGATCGTCAAGACAGCTTTCCATGTAGCTTTCCGCCATCTCGTAATAGTACGTGTTGGTCAGGTCCCCCATCCTGTGATGCCGGGCAAACCGGCGGATGAACTCCAGCACGACGCGCCTGACCGGTGTGCTGAGCCGTCCGGTAAACTCCAGCGGGAGCCACAACAGTTCGTAGTCCGGCCATTTGTGGAAACGGTAGAGGCAGAACGTGAGCCTGCCTTGTACCAGTTCCAGATTGACGCACTCGGGAAGGAGATTATCCATAACCTCGTAGAGGCGGACAATGTCCTGCCGCGGATGTGGCGACCTCCTGCGCTTTGGAAACGGCAGGCCGACTCCCAGCAGGGCGGCATAGTTGGCTGCCGAACGGTACAGGTAGTCGAAGGCTTCCCGTGTGGTCACATTGGTGTCCGTGCCTTTTTCCGGACATTCCGCATAATAGTCGGAAGCGACGGGAAGAAATCTTCCCGTCAGAAAATCATTACGCTTGCGGGCGGTGGAAGTAGCCTTTTTTTCCTCTGCCTTACGCCCCGGCTGATGTCGGTGGCCGATTCCGCCTCGCTGATAATACAGCGGGCCAGTTCCCGTGCCTGTTGTTCTGACAATTGTCTGCATGTCTTTTCCTTTTTTGCGTTCTTTTTTCCTTTCATGTTCCTCTATCCTTTTGTTCCGACGGTAGTTTTGAACTCATAGACCGTGCAGTCGTCCTCGATGACCGGTCCGTCCAGCGTGGCGGTGGTCAGTTCGGGATAGGTCATCGAATAGAAGTCCATCACTTCGAGCGGGGAGATGTCGGGATTCGGGTCGTCCAGTCTAAGCATATTGTTCCCTTTTTTCAGTTTGAATACTCTTTTGAGTCCTTTGATTTCAAGTGCCATATTGATATTGTCTTATAGGTTAAACATATTTTGGTCTGTCAGGTCAGCAGCATACGAGTTCCATCTGCGCCTCGTCCCTCACCCGGTATTCTTCCGGGAAGTCGATGTATTCCGCATAGGGGTCGTTGCGGAGCAGTTCCCTGTCGCTCTCGTCGTCCTTGTCGAAGCTGTATGCTTCCGGCATGTCCTGTGGCGGGGTTTGGTACTCGCGTCCCGTGGCGTGCTGTGCCTGCACCGGTGGCTGCCCTCCCGGTACGGGCGGTGGAAAGTAGGGCTGTGCGCCCTGCATCTGTGGCGGATATGCGGGTTGTGGTGCGGCATATTGTACGGGCTGCCCGTATTCCGGCTGTACCGGCTGCTGCGGTGGGAACATCCGCATCTGTCCGTCCTGCGGTTGAGGTACGAAAGCGGATTGTTGTCCGTTGGCCGGAGCAGGGGATGACGCGGGTCGGGCCGGTTGTGGTATCGGCTGCGGCTGTGCTGTGGGGATTGGTTGGGGCTGTACGGCGAACAGGCTTCCCGCATCGGCCATTTTCCGTACCTCCAGGGTACGGTCGTCGATTTCCTTCTGCCTGTCTGCCGGAGCCAGCACCCTTGCCTGCTTCAGCCAGATCAGGGCTTCGGAATATTTTCGGCCGGCTACCGCCTCGTCGGTCTTTTTCAACAGTCTCGTCATTTTTTCCCGCTTTTCCCGGGCTTCTTTTGATTCTTTTTCCTGTGCCGTCTTCGCCGGCCTGCTTTCTGAAGACACCTTTGCCGCCTGCCGCTCGAATGTTTCAAGGTTGACCAGGACACCCATTGTCCGGCTGACGGGCATCATGATGGCCTGCAGGAATTCCGCGTCCAGCTCGATGGCCGTCCCGTTGAGGATTAGCGGCACGAGATGCTGCTGCGCCTCGTCCTTTACACCGTTGTGCCGTGGCATGACCGCCACACTCAGCCTGTCGTTCACTCGCTTGATGTTGATGCTCAGGTCCGCACCTGCGGCAAGCATCGGATAAATGGTCTGAAAAAACATAATTCTGATATTTTATAGGTTATACAACTGTTTCTGAAAAATAGCGCCGCAGGACTTCAGCCCTGTCGGGACGCGAGGATATGCCTGTCAGCGGTTGCAGATACCAGCCGACGGTTTTCGGTCTGTCCGTATGGTCGGGACGGTCTTTCTTGTCCGTTGTGCCTTGTCCGGTGGAGGGCCATAATGCCGGCATTGCCGGAGCGGATGTGTTGCGGATTCTTGTTTCCATATTCGGTCTTTATTTTAAGGGGTTATAAAAATGTTGCCAGTAAAAACATGACAACCAATAGTTTGAACGGTTTTCCGACAATGCGGAACAGCTTGCCTGTGATTTCTCCCGTCATAAGCAGGAATACGATTACGATTGTGTAGACCGGGACGATGCCTTTACAGCAAAGCAGGATGACTCCTGTGAGCAGGAATCCTTCCGCCGCCAGTCTGACGGTGCGGGTGATGGTTCGTAGTCTCATATTTTTATTTTTTTAGATGAATAATCCCATCGGGATGGTTTTTCCCGATTTTACAGGCTCCATCCCCTTGGATTGGCCGTTTTTTGTGGCAAGGCTTGGCGGAAAAAAATACCGGAGCGCAGCGAGGATGATTTTTTTCCTGCCAACCGGGCCCGAAGGGCCGCCTTGCACAAAAAATGCAATCCAAGACCTTTGCCTTGTAAAAATGGAAAAACATCGTCTTTACCGTCGGAGCCGGAGTTGTTCCCGGTTTGTCAGGAGATAAAAAAAGGATGCGAACCTTCCGGTCTGCATCCTTTCTGTGCGTATATTCTCCTGTTTTGGATCATTCCTCCGGCTTACAGGTACGGAAAATCTCGTCCGTAACCTCTCCGGTGAGGTCAGCCACTTCTTTGAGAAAGACTTCCGGCGTGAGTTCGCCCCTCTCCATGCGCGCCAGCCGGGCCTCCCAGCCCGAAGTCAGCGCTGCGTTTGCAATTCCCATTCCTCTGACCGTCTCGTAAATGTAGAGCCCTTTCCGGGTTGGGATGAGGTAGCGTCCCGAATAGCGGATGTATTTGCGGTCGATCAGCGTTTGGATGATGCCCGCACGGGTGGCGGGCGTACCCAGTCCCGCCGCTTCCATGTAGCCGATCAGTTCCGCATCGGTGAACGGGTTTGCCGGCAGGTCCTTTTTCCGCACCAGGTTGCAGGCGGATACGGGCAGCGTGTCGCCGACTGACAGGGCGGGCAGTTCCAGCATCGTGAATCCCTGCGGCAGGACGGCATTCTCCCGTCCGAATACGGCGTTCCATCCCTTGTCGAGTATGCGGCAGGCCTGCATGCGGAACGTGCGCGCCGCACATACGGCCTCCACCGTGGTGCATTCCACCAAGCAGGGCGGCATGAAGGTTTCCAGCATCCGCCCGACAATGAGCGTGTACACCTGCATCTCCTGCCTTCCCAGCCCTTCGGGACGTACCCCCGTGACCGTGATGGCCGGATGCTCCGTGAGGCTGTCGTCTCCGGCTATATGTCCGGGCAGGCGGGAGGTGTCCGGACACATGGGATGCATGTAAGGACGGAGGTCCCTCCATGCCAGCACCTTCTCCATGACGGCAGGCAGCGTGTCGTACACGTCACGGGAGATGTGGCGTCCGGCGGTCCGGGGATAGGAAACCAGCTTTTTCTCGTAGAGGCTCTGGACAATGTCGCCCGTCTGTCCCGCCGTGAACCCGTAAAGGCATGAAGCATCCTTCTGGAGTTCGGCCAGGTTGTATAGGGCCGGAGGGCAGACTTCCACCAGCTGCCGGTGCACCGCCGTGACGCGTGCCTGCTGCGCATGCTTGCAGTCGTTGTAGAACATCTGTGCCGTGCCGCGGTCGGAAAATTCGTCGGTACAGCGCATCTTCAGCAACGTACCGCCCTTGTGCATACTGATATATACCGGCCAACTGTCGGTTCCGATGTGGTTCTCGCGTTCGCGGTAGCGGCTGCTGACGGCAGCCAGCACGGGAGTCTGCACCCTGCCCAGTGAGTGGTTGCCCAGCCCGGTTGCCTTGCAGAGCGCATAACTTGCGTTCATTCCCAGCAGCCAGTCCGCCTTGTTGCGGCTGTCGGAAGCCTGGAACATGCGGTCGAACATCCCGGGGGGCAGCAGGTTCGCCATTCCCTTGTGTACCGCCTCGTCCGTGAGGGATGAAATCCAGAGGCGGAGTACCGGCTGTTTACATCCCAGATACTCGTAGAGGTACCGGAAGGTCATCTCCCCCTCGCGTGAGGCTTCCGTGGCGGCAATGATGGTATCGCATCCGGCAAGAACCTTCTCCACCGTCCTGAGCTGCATCACTGCGTTGATGTCGGGAACCCATCCGTCGTCCGTCTTGACGTGCCTGACCATCAGGCGGAAGTCGCCGGGTACCAGCGGGAAGTCCTTCCGTTCCAGTTTCGCGTTGCCGTAGTCCTTCGGCATGGCCAGCGAGAGCATGTTGCCGAAAGTCCATGTGACCATGTATCCGTTTCCGGTCATGTATCCCTTTTCGAACTTGTGCGCTCCCACGATTCTTGCAATCTCTTTTCCTACATTCGGTCTGTCAGTCACTATAGCTATCATGATTCGTTTCTTGTTTTAAGGTTTCCCCGTCCGGACGGTGCCGGTATGGGGAAACGGGTTATACATGTTTCTTATTTGTCCCCGCTGCTGATGCCGTTGATTTCCACTACCGGAATACCTGCGGGATTCTCCACGATGCGGAGCGTGGCGTCGGTGGCGAGGTCGATGACGGGTGTCTTCAGCCGGACGGGCAGGATGTCGGTCTCCCTGCCTTGCAGGAGCAGGTCGAGATTGCCGTCCTGTGCCAGCTGTTCCTTTCCGATGCCCACCTTTGCCAGGGCTTTCCAGTCAATCTGTTCTTCCTTGAATACATAATCTGTCTTCTGTTCCATAATCTTTCTTGTCTTTAGCTGTTCATGATTCGAATATCTTTTCTTCCGGGTCATACCGCCTGTTTCGCCCCCTTTTTCTGTTCCTGCTGCTGTGTTTGGGCATTGTCGGCCTGTGCCGCCTGACGCTGGGTGTTACGGGGCTTGTCCGGGTTCTCCTGGAAGAAGTTGAGTGCCCCCGTGTTCGGGCTGACCTTCATATAGGTGGAGAACTCCTTGCCCCCGCGCCCTTTCAGTCCGGAAACCAGGATGGCCTTGCCGTCCTGAAGGTTCGCCTTCTCCTGTGCTGTGAATACGTGACCGTAAACCTCTGCCGGTATCTTGGGCACCTGCTGTTCGTTGAAGCCGTCCGGTGTGCGGGAATACTGCGGATACCCCGTCGTCATGTTCAGGCGCACGAAAGAGGAGAACTCCTGCCCCTGCCGGTTGACCATGTTTTCGAGGAAAACCGTGCCGCCTTTGCGGAGCGTTTCGCGGTCTTCCGGTGTCAGCGGTGTCTGGCTGATTTCCTTGGGGATGTAGATTTCCCCGGTTTCGGGATTGCTGCGCGTGTAGTTGGGCTTTCCGGTCACGCTGTCGAGCGTGACGAATGCCGAAAACAGCTCGCCGTTGGTGCGCTTCATGTCCTCTACGAGGATGGTGTGCCCCTCGCCGAGCATCTTGAGCTGGTTGGGTGACAGCTGTACGCCGCCCAGCGTCTGCTGGTTGAAGCCCTGGTCCTTCGGAAAGATGAACTCGATGCCCCTGCGCTCTGCGCTGTACTGGAGCGTGGCGCTGAACTCCTTGCCCTTGGCAGAGGTCATGCCGTCCACAAAGACCGGCTCGCCGTTCTTCAGTTTCGCAATCTCGTCGGGGTCAAGCGTCACGCCCTTGATGCTGTTCGGGATGAGCACATTCTCCTGCCGCACCGCCACCAGTTCGTTGGTGTTGCAGTCGATGGACACGAGGCACTTCTCGTAGGTGCCACCCCTGAGATTGAGGTCCACGGGATGCCCCAGGTTACCGCTTTCGCGCAGGTTCTTCTTTTCCTCTTCGGTGAAATTGTGTCCGAAATAAGGGCGGCTCAGTTCCGGCTCCTTGCGGATGCCATGTACCCCCAGGATGACCTGCCCGTCAGTGGAGATGAAAGAGAGGCGTGCGTCGAGCTTGGCGGTCATCACCCCGTCGATGTTGAGTGTCAGGGGGATGGTCTTGTTGGTCTTGTAACCCTTGAGCATGCTGTCGAGTGCTCCCGACTGCTCAAGCATCTCCTTGGATACGCCGACCTTGCCCAGTGCCTCCCAGTCGATCATGTTCTCGTTGTAGCGATAGACGGGTGTCTGCTGTTCGCCAGTAGGTTGTCCTTCCATGCCCTGTGCCGCCTGCTCCACCTGCGTGTGCTGTTCGGGCTGTTGCTGCGGTTGCTGTTGCTGCGGTTCTTCCTGTTGTTTCTTTTTTGCCATACTTGCGTTTTCTTTTTCGTTGGTACTTTGTTGTTCCTCTTGTTTTTTCGGGCGGATTTCGTAGTGCTTGAGGAACTCCTTCACTGCGTCCGTCTGTTTGCCTTCCGCCAGGTCCTTGATGGCCTGCCTGTTCCGTTTGTAATCGTTGTAGGTCATGCGCAGAAGGCGGAAGTGTGTCGGCTCCTTGAGCTGGCTCCAGAAATTCTTGATGAAGTTTTCGAGGATACTCGAATTTTTGTCGAATTTCAGGAACGAGTTCTCGTTCTTCCCGTCGGGAGGGACTGTCTTGAAGTTTCCCTTTCCGTCCACCCGGCTTACCACTCCGAGCCCTACCTTCGGGTCGTTCTTGTTGTGGACCATCAGCAGTTCGCTGAACTGCTCCACATAAGGCTTCTCTTCTGCGACGGCGTTTTTGGAACGGGGTGACCGTTTCGGCTTTTTCTTGTCCTTTTCTTGTGCCATAGCTGTTGCTTTTAACGGTTGATAAATTGGTTTTTCGCTTCAAAAGTAGAATGTAAATCCGAATAATAATCTGATTTACAAATAGATGACATTACGTGTCGCAAGGTGGCATGAGATGTCCGGTAAACATGGGAGCCGATGGCAAAGAGAAAGTATAGGGACAGATGCAGGAAGGAACATGTGCGCCAGCCCGGCCCATGCAGAGCAGAGGGAACTGAAGCCCCCTGTTTTTTGTCGGGGTCCGGTTTTTCTGTTATAGGAAGTTATGGATACCTGTATTTCATAGAGTCCGATGGGGTTATCGGATATAAAGAGAGGGTGCTGCCGCTTGACGGCCATGCGTCGCGTCGGTCACAGTTTGCCCCTGTAATCGTTATTTTAACTCCTTTCCCGTTTGCCGCCGCATTCTTTTTCAAATGAATTTTCCCCGGCGGAGCCGCAAGGAAAATTCTTTTGAAAACCGGAGAAAATGCGGCTGGCAAACAGGAAAGGAGTTTCCTTTGATGGAAGGGGAAAACGGTACCCGTTTCCTTCTCCGACAAGGAGTGATGTTACAAGGAACTTTACTGGGAGGAAACAACGGCAAACCGAGAAGTGTTCGCCGGGAGCCATCCGTAAGTTTGTCCGGGGATGCTCTATGGAGGTTTTTCGGGGTTGCAGATTCCTTTCGGGTGGGAATTTGCATTTCAGTACTGCACATTCATCCTTTTTTCCAATGCTTCCTTCAGATTGTCCTGGGGGGACAACCCGAGTTTTTTGCGGATATGTCCACGGTGGGCGGTCACATTGTTTTCCGTCTTACCGAGTACCCCACAGATTTCTCCCAGTTTTTTCCCTTGCAGTATCAACCGGCAGATTTCACGTTCGGATGGAGAAAGTTCGGGCAGTGATACGGTGATACGGTCTATTTGCGTCTGTTTTTCGGTCAGGTAATCCGCTACCGTATTGATGATGTTCCGTTGGGAACGCTCGCCGATCAATTCCAACAGCCTTTCCGCATCTTCCGTCGTGGGAGCTTCTTTCTTTGAAAATTCGATGTATGCCTTAATCTGCTGCTTGTTCAGGCGGAGCAGGTTCAGCAGTTCCGCCTCATCATGTTTCAATGTCGTGTTTTCCTTTTCCAGCGCTTTGTTGTTCCGTATCAGCCTTTCTCCAAGAAAACAGACCGTAATGAAGACCAACAGCAGCAAGATGTAGAAGTTCTGTAAAATCGGATTTTCCAGCATATAGAGACAAAATGTGTAAGTACCCATGCCTATGGTACTCAATACGACTGGTAAATAGCGCATGTAAGCCAGTTCGGCCAGCATGACCAGTACCATAGTCAGCACAAGATTCCCTACAATCAAGGATATGTGGTAATCGGAAGGATGGAGTGAGCAGTTCACTATCTCAGCGGAGATTTCCAGTTGGGTGGCTACCAGTGAAATGGTCAGAACCTTGTCCAATGAAAGGAACTTCTTGCAATACCCAATAAAAGATACCGCTCCGACCAGCAGGTTAATCAGGTTCAGGCAAGCGTAAAACGTGCTGTCCGGACCTGTCCATCCCAACAGATTTAGGGGGACGCCGATAAGAAGTATGATACTCCCGTAGAGAAAGACCGAAAGCTTTTGCCGTCGGCTGACTGTGTTCTCCCTGCTGTAAATAAATGTTTTGGGAAGCTGTGTCCAACTGTTAAATATGTGTTTCATAGCAGACTTTTCCATCGTTTTATGGCTTTTTATGGTGCAAAAATAAGATAAAACTCTTGTTTTTATGGATATTTGGGGATAATTTTATTTGGATAATCTTTCTTTAACCTCTTAATTTGCGATATCAAAATTAAAAAATGAGGTATGCAACAAAGAGGTATCTTATCAGTAGAGGCTTGCCGGAAACGGCAACGACCCTTGAAACGGGATTTCGTGGTTATCCTGCGTTTCATGCTTCTTTTGCGTGCATTATCGGCAGCTATATTAAATAAAAATAAGTCTGCAAATTTGTGTGATTCAATAATTTGTTTAAACACACACACACACACACACACACACACACACACACACACACACACACACACACAAGTGAACA
>ERZ827037.1536-NODE-1536-length-24005-cov-33.559457_pt1 | contig 24005 bp, 20 predicted proteins | sample MGYA00519924_ERZ827037 | MGnify/ENA primary metagenome ERZ827037 (study PRJEB31778, sample SAMEA3449250) | human gut metagenome | biome: human gut; feature: human-associated habitat; material: faeces | place: United Kingdom | collected 2010/2012 ...
TTTTGTCGCTTTGCAAGCAAAATCCCACTAAACCCTATAGGTTGCGGATTTGAGGATTATAAGGATTATGACCGTCTGGCATTGGAGGAAACGGATGCCGATACGAAAGCTGTATTCTTGACCTCCAACGGTTATGGACACAGCAAAGGCATAGACTTGTTCTTCCGTGATAGAGCGTCCTTCAAGAATCTGGAATACCAGTTATCCTATACCTATAATATAGCCAAACGTAAATATCGGGAGTATCTGGAACTGACTACTCCTCAGTATGCTACACGGCATAATGCAGCCTGGGTGGTGAAGTATTCCTTGCCTCGCCTGCGTTCCATTGTCAGCGTGACCGACCGTTTCAGTAGCGGACGTCCTTATCATAACTCCATGCTGCCGGGTCTGATGAACGATGAAGTGAAGCCTTATAACAGTCTGGATTTGGGTGTGACCTTCCTGGCAAGCAAGAAGGTAATCATCCATGCTTCCACCAGCAATATCCTTTGCCGGAAGAATGAGTTCGGTAAGGTGGATAACAAGGCTGTCCTGGCTTCCAGCGACCATTTTTTCTATGTAGGAGTATATGTGACTTTAGGCAAGAAGGCCGCCTACGATGTATCCAATTTTTAGACAATAACCCTTTTTAAATAAACAAAGATGAAAGCAATGATTATTTTTTTAGTATTTGTAATGCAAAGTGCCGCCCAGCTGCTCTTTGCCCAGAACCTGACTATTGAAGTGTGTGACATTGAAAAGGTGGAGGGGCATCTCTATGTCGCCATCTACAATTCGGAAGAAACATTCATGAAGAAACCCTTGACCGCCTTCCGGATAGATGTGAAAGATACGTCGCTCTCCATTCCTTGCCAGGGGTTACCTACGGGTACGTATGCCATTTCGTTGTTTCAAGACGAGAACGGAAACGGGAAACTGGATACTGCCGTTTTCGGCATTCCTACAGAGAAGTACGGGTTCAGCAATGATGCTCAAGGCGTTATGGGTCTGCCGTCTTATGACAAATGCAGCTTCACTTTTTCCGGAGACACGACTTTGGTGATACATCTGAAGTAGAGTGATTATGTAAGTAAAACGGGAATTAATTTTCTTTTGCGGACGATTTACACTATTTTTGTGGCTCAACCTTAATAATTGCGTTATGAAACGAGTTGCACGACTTCTGGGATTTCTCGGACTGGTATGTTTGCTTGCCTCTTGCGGCAAACGTTCTTTCATTACAGACACTTCTTACCGCCAACGTGTGGAGCAAGACTTCAATCAAAAAAAAGAAAGGTTGCCGCAGGGCGATTTGTTTGCCATATTCGATACGGACTTGACGTCGTACGAACGCGAAGCTTTGGAGTTCCTTTATGCCTATATGCCTTTGGCAGACATTGCCGATTATTCCGGAGAATTTCATCTGATGAACGTGCGCGCCTCCCAAAAGGCTGCCGATGAGATGCCTTGGGGAAAAGTTATTCCTGAGGATTTGTTTCGTCATTTTGTGCTTCCGGTGCGGGTCAACAATGAGCATCTGGACAGTGCACGGGTAGTGTTTTACGAAGAACTGAAGAATCGTGTCAAGTCTCTGTCCCTCTATGATGCCATTCTGGAGGTGAACCACTGGTGCCACGAGAAGGCTATCTATACTCCCTCCGATGCCCGTACCAGTTCGCCTTTGGCAACGGTACGCACGGCATACGGGCGTTGTGGCGAGGAATCTACCTTGCTGGTTGCCGCCTTGCGTTCGGTGGGTATCCCTGCCCGTCAGGTCTACACACCCCGGTGGGCGCATACCGACGACAATCATGCGTGGGTAGAAGCATGGGCAGACGGGAAATGGTATTTTCTTGGAGCCTGCGAACCCGAACCGGTACTCAACCTTGGTTGGTTCAATGCTCCGGCCAGTCGCGGTATGCTGATGCATACCAAGGTCTTCGGACGTTATGAAGGAGCGGAGGAAGTGATGTCTGTCACTCCTACTTATACGGAAATCAATGTAATCGGTAACTATGCACCGACGGCTAAGGCCACAGTTACGGTCATGGACGGACATGGAAATCCGGTGTCTGATGCTTGTGTGGAGTTCAAGCTCTATAATTATGCGGAGTTCTATACTGTAGCCCGGAAGCAGACCGATGCAGAGGGAAAGGCTTTTTTGACGGCCGGTAAGGGTGACATGCTGGTATGGGCTTCCAAAGACGGAAAATTCGGCTATGCCAAACTGTCTTTCGGTAAGGACCATGAACTGGTTGTGAAGATGGATAAGACTGCCGGCGACGGCCATGCGGTAGATTTTGAACTTGTGCCTCCCCCCGAAAATGCGGAGTTGCCGGCGGTTACGCCCGAACAGCGTGCGGCGAATGACCGCCGCATGGTCCATGAAGATTCCATCCGCAACGCTTATGTGTCTATGTTCATGACGGATGAGACGGCGCGTTATTTTGCCCGGCGGTACAAGCTCGACGAAGATGCCGTTTCACGGATACTGGTCGCTTCCAGAGGAAACCATCGGGTCATTGCCGACTTCATGGCACGGTTGCGCTCTGAAAAGTCCAAAAGAGGAGGTCTGGACCTGCTCCAACGGATTTCGGCAAAAGACCTCCGCGACGTTACACTGGAAGTTCTGATGGACCACATGCAATCCCGTATGTGCAAGAATGCCGACCATTTCCGCAGATATGTGCGCAATCCACGCGTAAGCAACGAGATGCTGACCCCCTATAAAGGATTTTTCAAGAAAGCCGTCTCAAAGGAAGATGCTGAGGCATACAAGGCAGAACCGATGAAACTGGTGGCATGGGTGGCCCAAAATATCCGGGTAGACAATGACTGTAATTTGGGAGGGGCTCCCATTTCTCCGGAAGGGGTCTGGAAGGCCCGTGTGGCTGATGCCCATAGCCGTGACATTTTCTTCGTCTCCATGGCACGCAGCATGGCAATCCCTGCCCGTATCAACGGAGTGACCGGCAAAGTACAGTTGATAGGGGATGATGGTGCGATGGATGTGGACTTGAACCATCATTCGGAAGAGCCGGTCTTTATGGCAGAAGGAATTGCTTCGAAGGGAAAGTTGGTGGCTTCCTATAAGCCTATCCGTTCGTTGGATAACCCGAAATACTATTCTCATTTCACTCTTTCCAAACAGACCCCGCAGGGCAGTTTGCAATTGCTTTCCTATGACGAAGGCGATGCAGATATGGGCGGCGGTACTACATGGAGCAATCTGCTGAAGGAAGGAACAGCTCTGGAGGCCGGAGATTATGTTTTGGTGACCGGTACACGCCTTGCCAGCGGTGCGGTACTTTCTAAAACCACCTTTTTCAATATTCTGCCGGAGAAGACAACGGAAATTGAATTGGTGATGCGCGAGAGCGAGGATGAGGTGCAGGTTATCGGGAACTTTAATTCGGAGTCTCTCTTCACTCCGCTGCCGGACGCCGGCTCCGCAGCCCGGCAGAGTCTGCTGCAGGCTTGTGGGCGCGGTTACTTTGTCGTAGGCATTCTGGGTGTCAATCAAGAGCCAACCAATCATGCGTTGCGCGACATCGCTTCATTCAAGGCTGATTTGGAGAAGTGGGGGCGTAAGATGGTGTTGCTGTTCCCTGATGAGGCCAAAGCCGGCAAGTTCGCCCGCGAGTCATTCCCCGATTTGCCCTCTACCATTATTTATGGTATAGATACGGACGGTATCGCTGCGCAGATTGCAGAAAGTATGAAGTTGAAGCACAAAGAGAGCCTGCCGATATTCATCATAGCCGATACTTTCAATCGGGTGGTCTTTGTATCGCAAGGATATACCATCGGACTGGGAGAACAACTGATGAAGACAATAAAGGGGTTATAGGGCTTTCTGCCATGAATTGTAAATAGTAATCGTCAAATAGTAAATCATCCGATGCCTGTTATCGAAATATCATCTTTGACCCATCCCGGTGTGGAGATATTCAGTACCCTTACCGAAGCCCAGTTACGCAATCGCCTTGAGCCGGACAAAGGGCTGTTTATAGCTGAGAGTCCTAAGGTTATCAAGGTGGCTCTGGATGCCGGCTACGAGTCTTTGGCCCTTTTGTGTGAGCACAAGCACATCTATGGGGATGCTGCTGAAATCATTGAGCGTTGTGGCGATATACCCGTCTACACAAGCGGTAGGGAATTGCTTGCCGAGCTGACCGGCTACGTTTTGACGCGTGGCGTTCTTTGTGCCATGCGCCGCCCGGTTCCGAAGAGTATGGAGGACGTCTGCCGGGGAGCCCGGCGTATTGTGGTTATCGACGGGGTGGTGGATACCACCAATATTGGGGCCATCTTCCGTTCGGCGGCAGCTCTTGGCATGGATGCTGTGCTGTTGACGCGTAATTCCTGCGACCCTCTGAACCGTCGTGCGGTCCGGGTTTCAATGGGAACGGTTTTTCTTGTGCCGTGGACGTGGATGGACGGTCCTCTGGATACGCTCGGTGAGTTGGGTTTCCGCACGGCGGCCATGGCGCTTACGGACAATTCCATTTCCATAGACAATCCCGTTTTGAAGACCGAGCCCCGGTTGGCTATTGTGATGGGTACTGAGGGAGATGGTCTTTCGCACGAAGCGATTGCGGGAGCCGACTATGTGGTTCGTATCCCCATGGCGCACGGTGTAGATTCGCTGAACGTGGCGGCCGCAGCGGCTGTTGCTTTCTGGCAACTTCGCGTTTAGAAGTGATAACTCAAAAAAGCATATATTATGTTGGCATATACTTATATTGAACACGGAAAGTTCGGATTGCTTGAGAAACCGATACCGGTATTGGAAGATGCACGTGATGCTATTGTGCGGGTGACACTGGGTAGCATATGCACCAGTGACTTGCATATAAAGCATGGAAGTGTACCGCGCGCCGTACCCGGAATTACGGTAGGACACGAAATGGTGGGCATCGTAGAGCAGGTGGGTGCCGAAGTTGAGTCGGTAAAGCCCGGCGACCGTGTGACTGTGAATGTGGAGACTTTTTGTGGTAAATGTTTCTTTTGTCGTCACGGATATGTGAACAACTGTACCGACACTAATGGCGGTTGGGCTTTGGGGTGCCGTATCGATGGCGGCCAGGCGGAATATGTACGTGTGCCTTATGCCGACCAGGGACTGAACCGTATTCCCGATACGGTAAGCGACGAGCAGGCACTCTTGGTAGGCGATGTGTTGGCCACCGGCTTCTGGGCTGCCCGTATCTCCGAAATAACCGAGGAAGACACTGTACTCATCATCGGTGCCGGGCCGACGGGTATTTGTACCCTGCTTTGTTCCATGCTGAAGAAGCCCCGTCGCATTATTGTCTGCGAGCAGTCGGCCGAAAGAATCCGTTTTGTCCGCGAGCATTATCCGGAGGTGCTGGTCATTGGGCCGGAAAACTGCAAAGACTTTGTGAGGAAGCATAGCGACCATGGTGGGGCAGATGTCGTACTTGAAGTTGCCGGCACGGAAGATACTTTCCGCTTGGCATGGGAGTGTGCCCGTCCCAATGCCATTGTCACCATTGTGGCGCTTTATGACCAGCCTCAGTTATTGCCCTTGCCGGAGATGTATGGCAAGAATCTTGTCTTCAAGACCGGTGGTGTGGATGGGTGCGATTGTGCCGAGATACTGCGCCTGATAGCGGCGGGACAGATAGATACCACACCGCTTATCACACATCGTTTCTCGTTGGAGGAAATTGACGAAGCCTACCGTATTTTTGAGAATAGGCTGGAGGGGGTGATAAAGGTGGCGATTGTGGGTAGATAGAAAAAGAGGATAGCCAATGAAGGCTATCCTCTTTTTCTATGTAATTATTTACTTGCTACTTACTTGCTCAAAGCTTGAGCCACGTCAACCGCACAAGCCACTGTACATCCTACCATCGGGTTGTTACCGATACCCAGGAATCCCATCATTTCTACGTGGGCAGGAACTGATGAAGAACCAGCGAACTGAGCGTCTGAGTGCATACGACCCATGGTGTCAGTCATACCGTAAGAAGCCGGTCCGGCAGCCATGTTGTCCGGGTGCAGAGTGCGACCAGTACCACCACCGGATGCCACTGAGAAGTACGGCTTGCCAGCCAATACGCGTTCTTTCTTATAAGTACCTGCAACCGGGTGTTGAAAGCGGGTCGGATTCGTAGAGTTACCAGTGATAGATACATCCACGCCTTCTTTCCACATGATAGCCACACCTTCGCGAACATCGTCTGCACCGTAGCATTTTACTTTGGCACGGGGACCGTCGCTGTATGCGATTTCACGAACTACTTTCAGTTCACCCGTATAGTAGTCGAATTGAGTTTGAACATAAGTAAAGCCGTTGATACGGGAGATGATTTGTGCGGCATCCTTACCCAAACCGTTCAGGATACAACGCAGAGGCTCTTTACGTACCTTGTCGGCCTTAGCGGCGATTTTGATTGCGCCTTCTGCGGCAGCGAATGATTCGTGACCGGCCAGGAAAGCGAAGCACTTGGTTTCTTCGCGGAGCAACATGGCGGCCAGGTTACCATGACCGATACCTACTTTACGGTCGTCAGCCACAGAGCCCGGAATACAGAATGCCTGCAAACCGATACCGATGGCTTCGGCAGCATCGGCAGCATTCTTGCAGCCCTTCTTGATAGCGATGGCGCAACCTACGACATAAGCCCATTTCGCATTCTCGAAACAGATGGGCTGAGTTTCTTCACACGTCTTATAAGGATCGAGTCCGGCAGCTTCGCAGATGGCGTTGGCTTCCTCGATGTCTTTGATGCCGTTAGCGTTCAAGGCTTCGATGATACCTTTGATACGACGGTCTTGACTTTCAAATTTTACTTCTCTAATCATAGTTTCTTTCCTCCTTATATTATTCGTGACGTGGATCAATAGATTTAACTGCTCCCTGTTCTGCTGTTACGCGTCCATAAGTACCTGTAACTTTTTTCAAAGCTTCGTTTGCATCGGTACCTTTCTTGATTTCGTCCATGAACTTACCCATGTGTACGAATTCGTATCCGCAGATTTCGTCGTTCTTGTCCAAGAAGATTTGTTTGATATAACCTTCTGCCATTTCGAGGTAACGAGGACCTTTGGCCAAAGTACCGTAAAGAGTACCTACCTGGCTACGCAGACCTTTACCCAAGTCTTCCAGACCTGCACCGATGATCAAACCACCTTCTGAGAAAGCTGATTGGGTACGTCCGTAAACGATTTGCAGGAACAGTTCGCGCATAGCAGTGTTGATAGCGTCGCAAACAAGGTCGGTGTTCAATGCTTCGAGAATTGTTTTTCCCGGAAGGATTTCAGCAGCCATAGCAGCAGAGTGAGTCATACCGGAACATCCGATAGTCTCAACCAAAGCTTCCTGGATAATACCTTCTTTAACGTTCAGTGTCAGTTTACAAGCACCTTGTTGAGGAGCGCACCAACCGATACCGTGTGTCAAACCTGAAATATCAACGATTTCTTTTGATTTTACCCATTTGCCTTCTTCGGGTATGGGAGCCGGTCCGTGGTTAGGACCTTTCTTTACAACACACATGTGTTCCACTTCGTGTGAATAAGTCATAATTAGCTCTTTTTTTAAGTGATATAATTAAAAATACGTAGTCACGATTCTCTAAATCGCCCACAAAGGTAGTCGATTTATTTATTTCTGCAAACCGCCTTTTATTACTTTTTTGTGAAAAGAGATAAATCCCTTTATGTTTTTCTCAGTTTGTAAAGTCGGGATTGCATTTGCCGAAGTTTAAAGACTGACAAGTGGATTGTAAATGTGCTTACAACGTTTGAGAAACTACTGCTATTATTGGCATTGTCTATTAATGGTAAACTTGTTTTCTTCTTATCGTAAAGTTCTTTTCACCTAATCTCTAAGTTGCTTTAGACTACTACTAAACTATAAACGAAGGCTTCGTTTTTATAAACGCAATCTTCATTTGTATAATCAAAGCCTTTGTTTTTATAAACGGAACTTTCATTTATAGTTTGTATGCAATCGAAGTAAATTAATTATCGGTCGAAAGCAACTTTGTCTATGCTGGAGTGAGACTTATCTGGTAGTAAATAAAGGTGATGAACGCATTGATTTTCGGAAGAGAATAGTAGGACATATTCGTTAAATGGTCTAAGTATGATCATTTATGAGTCGAAATTGAAGTTTTGGTGGAGAAAAGTGCAATTCTTAGAATAAACAGATAAAAGATGATTTTTTGCTGAATTAATTGATATTCAGTATGATAGTTCAATGTGACGAACGCTGAAAGTGATAATAGAGTTCGTTTATCACTTTATTATCATCCTATTGTCACTGTCTATTGTCACTCTTATCTCTCTTATTGTCAATTGATTAATTCGTAAAAGTGACAAGTGACAATAAAACTGGCGTTTTAAAACCTTATGTAGATGTTAGCTTATAATTCGTAGGGCTGCAAATTTATTTGTGTGTTTCGTACTTGGATATAGGATGAAATTCGTAGCTTTGCACATCATTTATTTGGAAAGAACTATGATAGAAGTAATGGAGTCCGCTTTGCAAAAAGCTGCGGGTGAGGGAATGGATGAATTCATCCAAGTGTTTACCGATAAATATAAGGAGGTGATTGGTGGTGAACTGACAGCCGAAACTATGCCTTTGTTAACGGGGGAACAACATTCTTTACTCGCTTATCAGATTTTTCGTGATGAGATAATGGTTGGCGGATTTTGTCAGTTGATTCAGAATGGCTATGGCGGATATATTTTTGATAATCCGTTTGCTAAGGTGATGCGTTCATGGGGAGCGGATGAATTGTCGAAATTGGTCTATAAAGCAAAAAAAATATATGATGTCAACCGGAAAGACCTGGAGAAGGAACGGACGGATGATGAATTTATGGCTATGTACGAGCAGTATGAGGCTTTTGATGAGTTGGAAGAGGCTTATTTGGAGATGGAGGAACAGGTTACGGCATTGGTCGCAAGCTATGTGGATGACCATTTAGACCTTTTTGCAAAAATAATAAAGTAATGGAATGCAGTATTTTTTAAGTCTTTGCATTTAGTAAGTGTGAATCAGAATTTATATCTTTGCAAAATCTAAAAAATATGTTTATGAAACAGATGAAATTTTTATTGGTAGCTTTGATGGCTATGGTGGTGAGTGTATCGGTGACTTCTTGTATGAAAGGAGATGATAATACAACAGGTTCGGGTTATACTGTTGCGAAAGTAAAATCGAATATGTTGACATCTATCTCTTTTACGACGATTGATGGATATACCCTGCTTGCGGGGGCTAATTCAAGTCTGACTAATGCTACAAGTGGTGACTTTGTTTATTTAGCTTATACTTATGATACGGAAACGGATGTTGATGCGGCATCAAAAACAATAAAGATAACAATCGCCGGTGCGCAAATTGTATCTGGAAACCCGGTTCATGCTATTAAAGTGGAGAATGATAATGAAACGTATGACTCCAATAGACCTGTTATCACTATTTCAGATGGTGCTTTATCTCCATTAATGTTTGATAATGATAATTTGATTCTTCCTATTCAGTATTATGCGAAGGAAGATGCGTCAAAGCATAATTTTACTCTTGTTTATTATACTGATAAATTGAAGGGTGATAAAAATGGAGAGGATAAGAATGATGGATTAACTTTTTATCTGCGTCATAATTCTGAAGAAAAGGATGAGGGTACTCATATATTCTCATACAAGACTTTTAATATATCCGGAGCAATAAATGCTTATAATACGGAATATAAGTCTTATCCGTCAAAAATATATATTGAGATTGAAAAGAGTTCAAATACGGATGGGAAAGTTCCTGAAACAACAACTTCAACTTCTTTCGACTATACTCATAAATAGTAAACATTGAACTACAAAGAACTATTTAACATAGCAATGAAATTGATTTCCTCTCCGGCCAAGGCCTGGGAGGAAATTTCTATGGAAGAGGATAGGCGAAAAGTATATATAGCTTTTGTCTATCCTATGATTGGTTTATGCGGTCTGTCCGTATTCATTGGTTCGTTACTGACCAATGGATGGGGAGGTCCGCAAAGTTTCCAGATAGCTATGACCAATTGTTGTGCCGTAGCGGTAGCCCTGTTCGGAGGCTATTTTCTGGCAGCATACGCCATTAATGAGATGGGGACGCGAATGTTTGGTATGCGTAGTGATATACCATTGGCGCAACAGTTTGCAGGATATGCTCTTGTTGTACCATTCCTGCTCCAGATTGTAACCGGACTATTACCTGATTTTAGAATTATTGCTTGGCTGCTGCAATTCTACATCGTATATGTGGTATGGGAAGGAGTTCCCGTATTGATGGGCGTAGAAGAAAAACTGCGATTGAGATACACCCTTTTCTCGTCTGTGTTGTTAATACTATGTCCGACGGTGATTCAGATTGTTTTCAATAAACTGACAGCCATACTTAATTAAATGTGTGAAGATGAAACAACCCTCTGTAAATATAAAAAATAAACGGGCTACGTTTGATTACGAACTGATAGATACCTATACGGCAGGTATTGTGTTGACAGGTACGGAAATCAAATCCATTCGTTTGGGAAAGGCAAGCCTGGTAGATACGTTTTGTTATTTTGCGAAAGGCGAATTATGGGTGAAGAATATGCACGTCGCCGAGTACTTTTACGGTTCGTATAATAATCATACGGCACGTAGAGAGAGGAAGTTGTTGCTCAACAAAAAAGAATTGGAGAAACTCCAAAGGGAAATGAAGAATCCCGGCTTTACGATTGTTCCCGTGCGTTTGTTTATCAATGAGAAAGGGTTGGCGAAACTCGTAGTTGCCTTAGCGAAGGGTAAGAAAGAATACGATAAACGGGAATCGATCAAAGAGAAAGACGACCGCAGGGATATGGCAAGAATGTTCAAACGATGACATGATAGGATAAATGAAAAAGACAATTTCTCAGATTGTATCCGAACGCATCCTTATCCTGGATGGAGCAATGGGTACAATGATTCAACAATATAACCTCAAGGAAGAAGATTTTCGTGGTGAGCGGTTTGCACATATTCCCGGACAATTGAAAGGAAACAATGACCTGTTGTGTCTGACACGTCCGGATGTGATTCAGGATATTCACCGTAAATATCTTGAAGCCGGTGCGGATATCATCGAAACGAATACATTCAGTTCGACCACTGTTTCTATGGCTGATTATCACGTGGAGGAATACGTGCGTGAAATGAACCTTGCCGCAGTGAAGCTTGCCCGCGAACTAGCCGACGAGTATACAGCGAAGAATCCCGAAAAACCGCGTTTTGTAGCGGGCTCTGTCGGTCCTACGAATAAAACCTGTTCCATGAGTCCGGATGTCAACAATCCGGCTTATCGCGCTTTAAGCTATGACGAATTGGCTGCATCCTATCAGCAACAGATGGAGGCTATGCTTGAGGGTGGAGTAGACGCTATCCTGATTGAAACTATATTTGATACGTTGAATGCTAAAGCGGCTATTTTTGCTGCCGGACAAGCAATGAAAACAACAGGTGTCAAAGTACCCGTTATGTTGTCGGTGACCGTATCCGATATCGGTGGAAGAACCTTATCCGGACAGACGTTGGATGCGTTTCTTGCTTCCGTTCAACATGCCGACATCTTTTCCGTCGGTTTGAACTGTTCGTTCGGCGCCCGCCAGCTGAAACCTTTTCTGGAACAATTGGCGGCACGTGCACCTTACTATATAAGTGCTTATCCGAATGCCGGTCTGCCGAATAGTCTGGGCAAGTATGACCAGACTCCTGCGGACATGGCCCATGAGGTGAAAGAATATATTCACGAAGGATTGGTTAATATTATCGGTGGCTGTTGTGGAACAACCGATGCTTACATAGCCGAGTATCCGGCTCTGGTGGAAGGTGCGAAACCTCATATTCCTGTTGCCAAGCCGGATTGTATGTGGCTCTCCGGACTTGAACTGCTGGAAGTGAAACCGGAAATCAATTTTGTGAACGTCGGCGAGCGTTGTAACGTGGCAGGCTCACGCAAATTCCTCCGGCTCATTAATGAGAAGAAATATGATGAGGCCCTTTCCATAGCCCGCCAACAAGTGGAGGACGGAGCTTTGTTGATTGATGTGAATATGGACGACGGACTGTTGGACGCAAAGTCGGAAATGACAACTTTCCTGAATCTTATCATGTCCGAACCGGAGATAGCTCGTGTTCCGGTGATGATCGACTCTTCTAAGTGGGAGGTAATAGAAGCCGGATTGAAATGCCTTCAAGGTAAATCGGTTGTCAACTCTATTTCTTTGAAAGAAGGGGAAGAAGTCTTTCTTGAACATGCCCGGATTATCAAACAGTATGGCGCTGCTGCCGTAGTAATGGCTTTCGATGAGAAAGGACAGGCGGATACTGCCGCCCGTAAGATAGAGGTTTGCCAACGTGCTTACCGTCTTTTAGTAGATAAAGTGGGGCTCAATCCGCACGATATTATCTTTGACCCCAACGTGCTTGCCGTAGCTACAGGGATTGAAGAGCACAATAATTACGCGGTAGATTTTATCGAAGCTACCGGGTGGATAAAACGGAATCTTCCCGGTGCCCATATCAGCGGGGGAGTAAGTAATCTTTCTTTCTCGTTTCGCGGCAATAATTATATTCGTGAAGCGATGCACGCCGTATTCCTTTATCATGCCATTCAGCAGGGAATGGATATGGGTATCGTGAATCCGGGAACCTCTGTTCTGTATAGCGACATTCCGACGGACGTATTGGAGAAGATTGAGGATGTCGTGTTGAACCGTCGTCCGGATGCAGCCGAACGTCTTATTGAGTTGGCGGAGTCTTTGAAAGCGACCATGAACGGAACAAACGGACAGACGGCTGTCAAGCAGGATGCATGGAGGGAAGATTCTGTTCAAGAACGTTTGAAGTATGCTTTGATGAAAGGTATCGGTGATTATCTCGAACAGGATCTGGCGGAGGCTTTGCCACTCTATAATAAAGCGGTCGATGTGATTGAAGGTCCGTTGATGGATGGAATGAATTATGTCGGTGAACTTTTCGGGGCGGGTAAAATGTTTCTTCCTCAGGTTGTAAAGACTGCGCGTACCATGAAAAAAGCCGTTGCCATCTTGCAACCCATCATCGAATCGGAAAAGACGGAGGGAACGACCTCTGCCGGAAAGATATTATTGGCAACCGTGAAAGGTGATGTGCATGATATTGGAAAGAATATCGTTGCCGTAGTAATGGCTTGCAACGGTTACGATATTGTTGATTTAGGAGTGATGGTCCCAGCCGAAACCATTGTGCAGCGGGCTATTGAAGAGAAAGTGGATATGATCGGATTGAGTGGGCTGATTACGCCGTCTCTCGAAGAAATGGCTCATGTGGCAGGTGAACTAGAGAAAGCGGGATTGGATATTCCTCTTTTGATTGGTGGAGCCACCACGTCGAAGATGAATACGGCATTAAAAATAGCTCCTGTCTATCATGCTCCGGTAGTGCATTTGAAAGACGCTTCCCAGAATGCGGGCGTTGCCGCCAGATTGTTGAATCCGCAGGCGAAAGCCGAACTGGTAAATGAGTTGGAAACGGAATATAGAGCGCTTCGTGAAAAGAGTGGTTTGTTACGTCGTGAAACCGTGCCATTGGAAGAAGCCCAGAAGAACCGGTTGAATCTGTTTTAGCATTCTGTATAAGAAAAAAGATACGTTATAATCAGTATTAGTAAGCAAAAGTTTTGTCTTTTCAATAAATTCCTTACATTTGCGTTCTAATTAATTCATATCTAATACGCAAATGTTTGGAATAGACGACCCTTTTATCATTTTGCCATACCTGCTTTCAGTGGTATGCGTGGTGTTTGCGGCCTGGTTCGGGCTGAAATATTGGAATAAGGACGACGAAAAAGACGAAACACGATGAATACATTTACACTTGGACTGATTGTGGTAGCCTATCTGCTGTCACTCGCTTATTTAGGCTTTCTGGGATATAAGAAAACGACGTCCGCCAGCGATTATCTGGTAGGTGGCCGTCAGATGAACCCTATCGTTATGGCACTTTCCTATGGGGCTACTTTCATTTCGGCGTCCGCTATCGTTGGTTTCGGGGGAGTGGCTGCCGCTTTCGGAATGGGAATCCAATGGCTGTGTTTCCTCAATATGTTTATCGGAGTTGTCATTGCTTTTATCTTTTTCGGTTTGCGTACCCGACGTATGGGGGCAAAACTGAACGTGAGTACTTTCCCACAATTATTAGGACGTCATTTCCGTTCGCGCAATATACAAGTATTCATTGCTGCCGTCATTTTTATCGGAATGCCACTATATGCGGCAGTCGTAATGAAAGGCGGTGCGGTCTTTATCGAACAGATTTTTCAGATAGACTTCAATATCTCTTTGTTGATATTCACTTTGGTGATTGCCGCTTATGTGATAGCGGGAGGAATGAAAGGAGTGATGTATACGGATGCGTTGCAGGCGGTTATCATGTTCGGCTGTATGCTTTTCCTGCTGTTCTCTTTGTATCAGGTGCTTGATATGAATTTTACCGAAGCCAATAAGGAATTGACGGCAATCGCTCCGTTAGTTCCAGAAAAATTCAAGGCATTGGGACATCAAGGGTGGACGGCAATGCCAGTGACCGGTTCTCCGCAATGGTATTCATTGGTCACTTCCCTTATTCTGGGAGTGGGAATCGGCTGTCTTGCACAACCCCAGCTGGTGGTTCGTTTTATGACTGTGGAGAGCAGCAAGCAGTTGAATCGCGGGGTGTTCATCGGTTGTTTTTTCTTGATAATAACCGTAGGAGCTATCTATCATGCCGGTGCATTGAGCAATCTTTTCTTTTTGAAGACAGAGGGTGCGGTAGCAACGGAGGTAGTACAGGATATTGATAAGATTATTCCCTATTTTATAAATAAGGCAATGCCCGATTGGTTTGCGGCACTCTTTATGCTGTGCATCCTTTCGGCAAGTATGTCTACGCTCAGTTCACAATTCCATACGATGGGGGCTTCCGTCGGTTCCGATATTTATGGAACGTACAAACCCCGTTCGCGTGACAAGTTGACTAACGTTATTCGTCTTGGGGTACTGTTTTCTATCTTGGTCAGTTATATTATTTGTTATATGCTTCCGCATGACATCATAGCACGTGGCACTTCTATCTTTATGGGAATCTGTGCCGCTGCTTTCCTTCCCGCCTATTTCTGTGCGTTGTATTGGAAGAAAGCCACCAGGCAGGGAGTGATGGCAAGTCTGTGGGTAGGAACCATCGGCAGTTTGTTCGCTCTCGTATTCCTTCATCAGAAAGAATCTGCCGCATTGGGTATCTGTAAGGCGTTGTTTGGCAGGGATGTGCTGATCTCCACCTATCCTTTTCCGGTCATAGATCCGATATTGTTTGCGTTGCCTCTGTCTGTGTTGGCTATTATCGGAGTCAGCATGATGACCTATAAGAAATAAGTATTACGCTTTGATTTTCTTTTTGTAGGATTCATAGCGCGACAGGATGTCACGGACAAAATTATAAGTTTCTATGCCACGAAAATATCCGTTTTTACAGACCGGGTCGGTGAAGTACTCTTCATTGCTTTTGAGCAAGATGAAGTTTTCTACATTGTCTTTCCATACCAGTTTGTTTTTACCGTATTTCTCGGCCAGTGCCATCGCATCATAAATATGTCCTAACCCGGCATTGTAGGAAGCCAGGATAAAACTGAGACGTTCCTGCTTATCGGGAATCATGCTGAGACTACGGTTGGTAGCAGCGATATATTTGACTGCCGCTTTGACGCTTTCTTCCGGATTCTGTTCCTTCCCGGGCGGAACTCCCATAGCCCGTGCGGTAGCGGGCATTAATTGCATCAGCCCTTTTGCTCCGGCCCAAGACACGGCTGTGGTATCGAAATTGGATTCCGTGTAAGCCAATGAAGCAAGCATACGCCAATCCCAACCGATATCTTTGGAGTACTTCTTGAATAAATCATCATAGTGCGATATCTTCCCCTCTCTTAGTGAAAGGATAGGAGAATGGGGCATCATTTTGCTATTCTCGAAGTAGCGTTTCATACTGGCTGTATAGGCAGGAGAGGTCATATTTTCCTCATGCCATTTGGTGGCTGCTGCCGCCAGCTCGGGACAGTCTTTTCTCACAGCCCATGATGAACGTTGGTCAAAACTGATGGACAAGTCAATATTTAAGTTGGGATAATACGTTTTATTAAGCTTGGCCAAATCGTTGTCGGCTACCGTGTATGGAATCTTGCCTTGTGCTACTTGTGTGATCAGGTCTTCGGTAGTGATACTGTCATTGGTTACTTCGTGGATTTGAATGCCGCCTCCCAATTCGTCGTTCAGGTTGACAAGACGGTCGTAATACTTTCCGGGCTTTACATAGATATCTTTCCCAATCAGCTCCGTTACATCTTTCAAGGGTTTCTGTTTTCCTTTTCCCTGTTGCACAATAACCTGATGGGTGATGATATCTTCACCGCAATAGATAAGGCTGTCTTTCCATTCCTTTGTTACGGGCAGATTGTAGGCAATCATGTCTCCTTCGCCTGCCAGTAATTTCCGGATCAGTTCGTCGACACTGTTAGCTACTTCGATCCTAAGTTTTAATCCCAGACTTTTGGCAAACTGATCGCTAAGTTCGTATTGAAATCCCATTTCCTGTCCCCGATAAATGAAGTAGGAAGTAGAACTGTATAGTGTCAATACGACCAGTTCGCCGCTGTCTTTTATCTGCGGAAGGTCGTATGCGTTCTCGCTTACAGGATTGGGTCGCGTGTTCTTACATCCGAACACGCAACAGAATAATACAAGGAATAAAGGAATAATCAGTGTCCTAACGCCCATTCTTTAATTTTTAATTTTCAATTTTTAATTCTTGAGGTGCTTCTTGATATACATTGTCAGAATATCAATAGCTACCTTATTGTTTCCGCCTTCCGGTACAATAAGGTCGGCATAACGCTTGCAAGGTTCGATGAATTGCAGATGCATTGGTTTCAGAACCCGCGTATAACGTTCCATGACCGCTTCGGCAGTACGTCCGCGTTCAATCACGTCTCTTTGGATAACACGTATCAGTCGTTCGTCAGGATCAGCGTCGACAAATATTTTGAGGTCCATCATGTTGCGCAATTTTTTATCACATAAAGCAAGGATTCCCTCAATGATAACCACTTCGCGAGGTTCGATGTGAATCGTTTCGGGCTGCCGTGTACAGGTAAGATAAGAATAGGTAGGCTGTTCAATGCTTTTCCCTTCTTTCAACTGCATGACATGCTTGGATAGCAAACTCCATTCGAAAGCGTCCGGATGGTCGAAATTGATATTTTGACGTTCTTCCACTGGGACGTGGCTACTGTCTTTGTAGTATGAGTCCTGAGGTAGTAACACCACTTCTCCTACGGGGAGACTTTCTATGATTTTCCGTACCACGGTGGTCTTTCCGGAACCTGTTCCGCCTGCTATGCCTATTATTAACATCTCTTTAAGTATATATTTAAACTAAATGGAGTAAATTTGCATTGTTTATACAGTATATAAGAAGACAAATATAGAAACAATTCATTAAAATAGCAACGGTAATGGTAAAACACATTGTATTATTTAAGTTAAAAGACGATGTTCCTGCTGAAGAGAAGCTGGCAGTCATGACTAAATTTAAGGAAGCGATAGAAGCACTTCCTGCTAAAATCTCTGTAATCCGTAAGGTAGAGGTCGGATTGAATATAAATCCGGGTGAGACTTGGAACATCGCGCTTTACAGTGAGTTTGATACTTTGGAAGATGTGAGATACTATGCAACGCATCCGGAACATGTTGCGGCCGGTAAGATTCTGGCTGAGACAAAGGAGAGCCGTGCGTGCGTGGATTATGAGTTATAACCCCCAATAATAAAAGAATGAAAAAACTATTTTCTTTTCTGCTCTTAAGCTTTGTGGCCTATGTGTTGCAAGCGCAGATACAGGATCCTGTGAAATTTAAAACGGAGTTGAAATCTCTTTCCGATACGGAAGCGGAGATTGTATTTACTGCAACCATTGATAAGGGGTGGCATGTATATTCTACTGAGCTTGGAGAAGGAGGACCTATTTCCGCCACATTCAACGTCGATAGCAAATCGGGGATTGAACCGGTAGGAAAGTTGAAACCGGTAGGTAAGGAGATAGCTACTTTCGACAAGTTGTTCGAGATGAAAGTACGCTATTTCGAGAACACGGCTAAGTTTATCCAAAAGGTGAAGTTCACAGGAGGGGCTTATGCGATAGAAGGGTATCTGGAATATGGAGCTTGTAATGATGAAAGTTGCCTGCCTCCGACACAGGTTCCGTTCAAATTTGCCGGAGAAGCTAAGGGTAATACGGTGGCGGCTAAAGAGGACAAATCGGTTAAAGAGGATAAAGCAGAGAAGAAAGATAACGCAGACAAGACGGAGACAGATTTAGCTGTTTCAAAAGATACGGTTGTCATGGCCGAACTGCTTCCCGCTACTCCGGTGGATGTGTCTACAGGTATCCAGCCTGCTGTTGCATCCAGTGAGCTTTGGAAGCCGGTCATTAGTGAACTGCAAGCGCTGGGAGAGGAGCATGGACAGAAAGATATGTCTTGGATATATATATTCATAACAGGTTTTCTAGGTGGATTATTGGCATTGTTTACTCCTTGTGTATGGCCGATTATCCCGATGACAGTCAGTTTCTTCTTAAAACGTAGTAAAGACAAAAAGAAAGGAATTCGTGATGCGTGGACATACGGTGCATCTATCGTAGTGATTTATGTGGCATTGGGCTTGGCTATTACACTGATTTTCGGTGCCAGTGCGCTGAATGCTTTGTCTACCAATGCTATCTTTAATATTCTCTTCTTCCTGATGTTGGTGGTTTTTGCAGCTTCATTCTTTGGAGCTTTCGAGATCAGACTTCCGTCGAAGTGGGGAAATGCAGTAGATAGTAAGGCTGAATCAACGACCGGTCTGTTGAGTATCTTCCTGATGGCTTTCACTCTATCTTTGGTGTCTTTCTCTTGCACAGGCCCGATTATCGGATTTTTGCTGGTACAGGTGTCTACTACGGGAAGTGTGGTTGCTCCGGCAATTGGTATGTTGGGATTTGCCATTGCATTGGCTCTGCCGTTTACTCTGTTCGCTCTGTTCCCGTCATGGCTGAAATCTATGCCGAAGTCCGGTGGATGGATGAATGTGATAAAGGTAACGTTGGGCTTTCTTGAATTGGCATTCGCACTTAAGTTCTTGTCGGTAGCCGATTTGGCATACGGATGGAGACTACTTGACCGTGAAACGTTCCTTGCTTTGTGGATCGTGATTTTTGCTTTGCTTGGATTCTATTTGTTGGGTAAGGTTAAATTCCCGCACGACGATGATGATAATAAGGTAGGAGTTACCCGTTTTTTTATGGCGCTTATTTCTTTGGCGTTTGCGGTATATATGGTTCCCGGTTTGTGGGGAGCACCGTTGAAGGCGGTAAGTGCATTCGCTCCGCCTATGCATACGCAGGATTTTAATTTGTATGAGAATGAGGTACATCCAAAATTCAAGGATTACGAGCTGGGAATGGAGTATGCCCGCCAGCAAGGTAAGCCGGTTATGATTGACTTTACCGGACATGGTTGTGTGAATTGCCGTAAGATGGAAGCTGCCGTATGGACAGATTCAAAGGTGAGTGATATTATTAATAAGGATTATGTGCTCATCTCTTTATATGTAGATGATAAAACTCCGCTTTCGGAACCTGTGAAAGTAGTAGAAAATGGTACAGAACGTACATTGCGTACTGTAGGCGACAAATGGAGTTATCTGCAGCGTGTGAAATTCGGTGCCAACGCCCAGCCTTTCTATGTATTGCTGGATGGCCAGGGAAAACCGTTGAACAAGTCGTATGCTTATGATGAAGATATAGCTAAATATATTGACTTCCTGCAAGTAGGACTGGAAAATTATAGGAAGGAGAAGTAATGACTTCTCTGGCGATGGATTGAGAAAGGGCGGCTTCATTCTTGGATGAAGTCGCCTTTTATTTCGTCTCTACCAGCCAACGATTGATATTGTATAAATTCCACACCTATCTTCATACTTGCCGATGGCCTTTCTGATAAGGAATCAGATCTCCTTTTTCGTCAATCTGTTTCAACATTTCTTTCGCAGTTCCATTTAATTTGAAATCAAACACAGGGGGTTGAATACAAGATAGAAGATAACTTGATAATGACTTTCGGTCTGGTCATTCAATTCGTATGGAATATCGGCAAAGAAAGCTTCAAGACGGGTGAGGAAAGATTCATAACCACCTGTGCGTAATTCTTGAACGTATTTGCCGATATAAAATCCTTGATCGCACGTTCTTTTCTAAAAATACAATATGCAAATGAGAATTTAGGCAGAAGACGAATATAATCTTTTCAGAATGTTTTCAGTATCATGTTTTTTCTTTGCATAGAATAAATTACTATCTTTGCCACTTTAACCCGATAATCAATGAGTAGAATATTATTAAATACAAGGATTTGGCTATTAATGCTATTGTTGGGTGTCGTTTCTTCTGTTTATGCACAAGATGATGATTTCACAACTTGGACAAAATTTAAAATAAATCATAAAATTGATTCCCGGTTTTCTGTCTCCGGTGATGCGGAACTGCGTACAAAGGATGATATGAATAAGTGGGATCGTTGGGGACTTACTGTCGGAGGCGACTATCGGGCATATTCCTTTTTGAAATTGGGAGTTGCTTATGAAACTCATCTTTGTGATTTAGGGGATTCGGGCTGGAAATTCAGACATCGCTATCATTTAAGTGCTACGGCAAGTTTTCGCTATCAGTGGTTGAAAGTTTATTTACGGGAAAGATTTCAACAAACTTTTGATAGTGGTGATGCAGAAACTCGTTTACGCTCTCGTTTGAAGTTATCTTATGCACCTACAAAAGGAATTGTTTTCCCTTACTTTTCTGTTGAACTTTACCAAAGTCTGGATGATGCACCTTTTTGGAGAGTGGCTCGCATGCGTTATCGACCGGGAATAGAAATAGATTTGGCTAAACGCTGGTCGTTGGATGCTTTTTATTGTTATCAGTATGAACCTTCAAAAGGAAAACATATTGCCGGAATAGAAGTAGGCTATTCTTTCTGAAATTGCTAGCTCTACTATCATAAACTAGTGAGTCTCTAATATAATAATGTGGGGATGGATTTCTATGATTTTAACAACTGATTTATAACAGCTTGATTATTGGTGTATTACATATAAATGTGAAAAAATCTTAGTAAAACAATACTTCATGTCCTTTTTATTATATACATTTGCCGCCAATACATCAAAATGGTGTGTTGAAATTGATGATTCCTCAGTGCAACAGACGTGTTGTTCGGTATCCCATAACTGAAAGCGAATACTTCCTCTTATGCTATTCTTCTGTCCAATCAAAGATTTCTATTTGGAAATAAATAAAGATATTAAGATGAAAGTATTTTATAACCTGCAGAGATGTGTAGGTTTTCTCGTTCTTTTCTCTATTTTGCTTGCAGCTTGTGTAAATCACATTTCGGAGGAGGAAGAAGCTGGTGTGGTAGTTAATGATGGAAATATTCCATTGAAAATTATAGCTGATATTCATGACATTACCAATACGCGTGTGGCAAATAACACCTTTGAGAAAGGAGATGAAGTGGGGCTGTTTGCATTAGCCGGTTCTACTACCATACAGGAAGAACGTTATGCGGACAATCTTCATTTTGTTCGTTCGGCCGATGGAGAGTTTATAGCTGATGAATCGGTGTATTATCCGGATGATGGTGTGACGCTGAATTTAATCAGTTATTATCCATATCGGGAAGAAGGAGTAGCTATGGGAGAAAGCAAGATGCCGGTATCTATTGAAACAGAGCAAAATATTCCGGTGAACTATTCTCATTCTGATTTTCTGGTTGCTATTAAAGAAGATGTACTGGCGAGTCAAGAAGCTGTATCCTTGACTTACAATCATAAATTTTTCCGCTTAAAGATAGCTTTGGTACCTGGAGAGGGAGAAGACGTGGAAAGTATGTTGACGGCCAATCCGAAACTTTCTGTTTCCGGCTTTTACACAAAAAGCGTTTATGACTTTCAGAAGAAGTCCTATTCCTCCTTTACAGATGAAAAAGATATCATTCCTGCCGGTGAGTGGGAGATTGTCGATGAAAGGCTAGTAGGTAAAGACCTGATTCTGATACCTCAGGAAGCGACAGTAGGATACCAATATATAACATTGGAGGCTAACGGAAAACCATACACTTGCTTGTTGCCCTCTACTTTGAAACTTCAGGAAGGCAAACAAAGAGAACTGGAAATCACTTTTGTAGCGGCGGAGGATATTCTCATGAGCAAGCTCAATGGAGAAATCAATGATTGGGAGGGAACTGAAGTAGATCATACAGGATCAGAGACTCTTCATAAATATATAGATGTGTCAAAGTTAACTTTCGAGAACTCAAACATTTGCAAAGTGTTGAATAAAGGAAAACAAGTGGCTGAGATTTGTAAGGAGTATCTGGTAACTCCGGATTTTTCTTCGCAAGCAATCGTAGTCTATCCGATGAAAGAAGATGGAACGGCTGATTTATCTCGAGGGCTTGTTGCACAATTGTTAGGAAAAACCGGCAAAGTGCATGGCGGAAATGTTGTATGGGATACGGAAAACCACTCCTTGAATTATACATCGGGCACCTTACCGGCTCGAAATAATATTTATGTGATGGCGAATGGGGAAGTCTCTTTATCGGTAGCTATGGGGGATGATGTATTACAAGTCTTGGCATTGGAGGATGTCGCTCGTGATGTACGTGGAGGGATGATCCATAATTATCCGTTGGTGAAAATCGGAACCCAATATTGGATGCGTGACAATTTGAAAGCCTCTTTCTATATAGATGGTAATGAAATCCCTATATTGGATGCAGTGACAGATGGTGCAGTCGGATACCTACAATCCGAAGCGAATGCAACATATTATTTCTATACTGCTAGTGTCGCATTGTCCGGTAATATTCTGCCGAATCATTGGAGTGTTCCGAATTGGGAGGATTGGAATATACTAAAAACTTACTTGAAAGAAGATGCTTCCTTATTAAAGTCCGGTACATGGTTACCCTTGAACACCGGAGATACAGCAGAGCCTGCGACTAATTGGTCTGGTTTTGATGGAATTCCTGTGGGAATGTATGTAGGAACCTTTCAGTCAAATTATGAAGGCAAATATTTGGCATACTGGACTTTGGATGAAACAAATTCAGAGATAGCCGAGACTGTATTTTATCTGAAAAGTGATACGAACCTGATAGAATCTTCTAAAGCAGGTACTGATAAAAAAGCGCTGGCTATCCGTTGTATTCGCAAGTAAATAGATGAAATTCATCCTTCTTTTTCATATTTTGATTATATTTGGGAAGTGAAACTAATAAAAGAGAACCATGAAGAAGATAATAAATCCCTGGAAAGGGTTGGAGGGATACAATTGTTTCGGTTGTGCTCCCAATAATGAAGCCGGAGTAAGAATGGAATTTTACGAGGACGGCGAGGAAATCGTAAGTATCTGGAAACCTCGTCCGGAGTATCAAGGTTGGATTGATACATTGCATGGTGGTATTCAGGCCGTTTTGCTGGATGAGATTTGTGCTTGGGTCGTACTCCGTAAATTGCAGACAACAGGAGTAACTTCAAAAATGGAGACGCGTTACCGGAAGTCAATTGATACGAAAGACTCCCATGTCGTGTTGCGTGCATCCATCAAAGAAATAAAGCGGAACATTGTTATCATTGAAGCGAAGCTATATAATAAGGATGGCGAAGTATGTACGGAAGCTGTTTGTACCTATTTCACATTCCCGCAGGAAAAAGCGAGAAAAGAGATGCATTTTCTTCAATGTGATGTAGAACCGGAAGAAATATTACCTTTAATTTGAAATGAAAACTCATTTTTTTGTGATAAATGTTTGGCAGTATCAAACAAATACTTTACTTTTGTCGCAGTTAATAAAAGAAATATGAAATAT
>ERZ827037.1539-NODE-1539-length-23973-cov-52.356008_pt1 | contig 23973 bp, 19 predicted proteins | sample MGYA00519924_ERZ827037 | MGnify/ENA primary metagenome ERZ827037 (study PRJEB31778, sample SAMEA3449250) | human gut metagenome | biome: human gut; feature: human-associated habitat; material: faeces | place: United Kingdom | collected 2010/2012 ...
CGCCATATCCGCGCATGGCTTCCGTTATCAGGAAACAAGGGCGGTCGCCCGGATGGTAGAGGGCGGTGGGGTGGAACTGAATGAATTCCATGTCCTTTACGGCTCCTTTGGCGCGGTAGACCATGGCTATACCGTCGCCGGTAGCAACCAATGGATTGGTAGTGTTTCGGTATACGGCTTCGCAACCTCCTGTTGCCATGATGGTCATTTTGGAGAGGAAGGTATCCACTTCTCCGGTATTTTCGTTCAATACATAAGCGCCGTAGCATTTGATACCCGGAGTGTAGCGGGTTACAATGATGCCCAGGTGGTGCTGGGTAATGATTTCTACCGCGAAGAAATTTGTGAATACGGTGATATTGGGATGTTGTTTTACGGCTTCAATCAGGCTGTCCTGTATTTCCGCGCCTGTATTGTCTTTGTGGTGCAGGATGCGGAACTCCGAATGTCCGCCTTCTTTATGCAGGTCGAATTCCCCGTTGTCTTTTTTGTCAAAGTTTACCCCCCATTTGATGAGTTCATTGATTTGCTCAGGAGCGTTGCGCACCACCTTTTCCACAGCTTTGCGGTCGCTTATCCAGTCTCCGGCAATCATGGTGTCTTCAATGTGCTTATCGAAATTATCTACCGCCAGGTTGGTGACGGAAGCGATTCCGCCTTGTGCAAAATAAGTATTTGCCTCCTCCAGACCGGCTTTACAGATGAGGGCCACTGTTCCTTTATGCGCCACCTTCAGCGCAAAACTCATACCGGCAATTCCGGAACCGATAACGAGGAAATCGAACTTTCTTACCATAATTTTGTGTATTTGACACTGCAAAACTACAAAATAACTGCGTTCCTTGTGTGTCTTGCAGGCATTAATTCATAAAAATACCTATCTTAGCAGCAAAAATAGGACAAAATGAATCGAATTTTTCATGCGCGTATTGCTGCCGGGCAGTATTTGTTTATCATTCTGGCGGGTGCAATGGCTGTTTACGGCCTTTGGGAAAAGAATATCCTTATTGCCGTTCTTTTTATGCTCTTGCTGGTTGTCAGCATCGAGAAGCTGATTCATACCACTTATACTGTTACTGCCGATAACAGGCTGCTGCTGTTTTTCGGTCGTTTTTCGCGTGGGAGAGAGATTTTGTTAAAGGATATTACGTCGGTAGAACGTACTTCTTCCATGCGGATAGGGAGATTTGCTGTTATGCGTTATGTATTGGTGAGGTATGGAGAAGGCAAGTGTGTGGCGTTGCTTCCTGTAAAAGAAGAGGAATTTATACGGTTGTTGAAACAAAGTATGTTGTAGGATGATAATAAAGTAGGGTTACCATGCCTTTTTTCTGAATATCTTGTTGTATCTTGCATGCAGAAATCTATAAATGCAAGAACTATGAAATATCAAATTGCCATCATCGGCGGAGGGCCGGCCGGATATACGGCTGCGGAAACAGCCGGGAAAGCCGGTCTGAGCGTTGTACTTTTTGAAAAACAAAGTCTTGGCGGAGTGTGCCTGAATGAGGGGTGTATTCCTACCAAGACTTTATTGTATTCGGCAAAGACGTATGACAGTGCGCGCCATGCATCTAAGTATGCGGTCAGTGTGCCGGAAGTGTCGTTCGACTTGTCCAAAATTGTGGCACGTAAGCAGAAAGTTGTACGGAAACTGGTGCTGGGTGTCAAGGGGAAGCTGGTTGCCAATAATGTGACCGTTGTGAACGGAGAGGCTTCAATTGCAGACAAGAACCATGTCCTGTGTGGCGGCGAAACGTATGAATGTGATAATTTATTGCTCTGTACGGGTTCGGAAACGTTTATTCCGTCTATTCCCGGAATGGATGAGGTGCCTTACTGGACGCATCGTGAGGCATTGGACAATAAGGAACTGCCCAAGTCGCTGGCTGTCATCGGCGGTGGGGTGATAGGTATGGAGTTTGCTTCTTTCTTTAATAGCCTGGGGGTAGAGGTCACTGTCATTGAGATGCTGGATGAGATATTGGGCGGAATGGACAAGGAACTGTCCGCTATGCTGCGTGCGGAATATACCAAACGCGGGATTAAGTTCATGCTGGATACCAAAGTGGTGTCACTGTCCGGAAATGTTTTGGAAGACGGGCAGGCGCAGGTGCAGGTGAATTATGAAAATGCCGGGGGTGCAGGTTCTGTCGTTGCGGAAAGGTTACTGATGAGCGTTGGCCGGCGTCCTGTAACGAAAGGCTTCGGGCTGGAGAACCTGAAATTGGAGATAACAGAACGCGGAAATATATGGGTTGACGGGCAGATGCGGACGTCTGTTCCGGGTGTGTATGCTTGCGGGGACTTAACCGGATTTTCCTTGCTGGCCCATACGGCGGTACGTGAGGCGGAAGTGGCTGTACATGCTGTGCTGGGGAAGGAAGACTGCATGAGTTACAAAGCTGTTCCCGGTGTGGTATATACCAATCCGGAGATTGCCGGTGTGGGAGATACGGAAGAGACTCTGCGGAAAAAAGGCATTCCTTACCGTACGATAAAACTGCCTATGGCCTATTCCGGTCGTTTTGTTGCGGAGAATGAAGGCGTCAATGGCATGTGCAAGTTGTTGCTGGCAGAAGATGACACTCTCTTGGGAGCTCATGTACTGGGCAATCCGGCTTCAGAGATTATCACGCTGGCCGGTATGGCTATTGAACTCAGGCTGACGGTTTCGGAGTGGAAGAAAATCATATTTCCGCATCCTACGGTAGGTGAAATCTTCAGGGAAGCGCTTTAGCAAACAGCATGCATCATGGTATATGGTATTATGAACAATTATCAAGTAACATCGGGTAGTTTGTAAAGAGATGGGAAAATCTGGTTTATGGTCGATTATATGGGTTTTGTCACTGATTCCTTGTATATCGTTTGCGCAGGGAGTATCTCCCGAAACAAACATTCTTTCTTCGCAGCTGGATACGTTGATAAAGTATCAATTGCCCGAAGGCTCTAATGTATCCATTTCGGTGTACGACCTGACTGCCAATGAAGCCTTGTATGATTATCAGGCGGACAAGCTTTCCCGCCCGGCCTCCACAATGAAGCTGTTGACTACGATTACGGCGCTTGCACGTCCTGAGGCGGATGAGCCTTTCAGTACGGAGGTTTGGTATAAGGGAGTGATTGAACGTGATACGTTGAAGGGAGATATATACGTTGTCGGAGGATTCGATCCGGAGTTTGATGATGAGGCGCTGGATTCTTTGGTCAGTGGGGTGGTACGCTTGCCTTTCTCGGTGGTACAAGGCAAGGTCTACGGTGATGTTTCCATGAAAGACTCCTTGTATTGGGGAAGCGGTTGGTTGTGGGACGATACGCCCTATTCCTTCCAGCCCTATCTGTCGCCGCTGATGCTTGATAAAGGAGTGGTTACGGTAACTGCTTCTCCCGGCGTGCAGGGAGATACGGCGCGGTTGGAATGTACTCCTGCTTCGTCTTATTATACGCTGACTAATGTTACAAAAAGCCGTACTCCTTCTGCCGGACCTTTTCGGGTATCCCGTAACTGGCTGGAGAACGGTAACGACATAACGGTGTCGGGGAATGTGGATGGCAGGCGCATCGGTGCAGTTAATATTTATTCTTCGCAGGATTTCTTCATGCACACGTTTCTGGAACGTTTGCGGGCAAAAGGCATCCGCTATCTGCCGGACTACTCTTTCGGCGAGTTCCAAAAAGATAGTGTTTCTGTGCGAATGGCATACTATAATACTCCTGTGCAGGCAGTAGTGAATCAGATAATGAAAGAAAGTGATAATTTGAATGCCGAAGCAATGCTTTGCCGCTTGGGTGCACAGTCTGCAGGCAACAAGTATGTTTCGGCCGAAGACGGGCTTTCGGAGGTCCGGCAACTGATAAGAAAGCTGGGTTATGTCCCCGATCATTATAAGCTGGCAGACGGTTGCGGGCTTTCCAACTATAATTATATCTCATCGGAGCTTCTGGTTGCTTTCCTGAAGTTCGCTTATTCGCGTACAGACGTGTTTCAGAAATTATATAAGGCATTGCCCATCGGCGGGGTGGACGGAACACTGAAGAACCGGATGAAAAAAGGAACTCCCTCTTATAAGAAGGTACATGCCAAAACGGGTTCCTTTACTGCCATAAACTGTTTGGCGGGATATTTGGAGGCAAATAACGGACATCAGATCGCTTTTGCCATTATGAACCAGAATGTGCTTTCCGGCAGAGAGGCGCGCAGGTTTCAGGACGCCGTTTGTGATATACTTATCCGATGAGGTGCATGAGATGTCGGAACAGGAACAGTTTGCCGTCGTAACCGGGTAAAAGGGAATGTGCAAGATATGAAATCCCCCTCATACTGTCATTGAAGAACGCAGTATGAGGGGGATTTTATATCTTGATACGCCTTTTAGTTGAATCATAAGGCGTATCTCTGCTTGCTGTATAAAGAATATTTATTTGTACTGTCCCCAGTCTACATTCTTCATATCTCCGCTTTTTGCCAGTTCGGCATGCATAGCCAAAGCGGCGCGGACGGCATGCGGAGTTTGAGCTTTGCCGTCAGTCAGTTTCAGGTAATCCCACAGGATATTCTTGTAGTCCGGATGAACGCAGTTTTCGATGATAGCTTGTGCGCGTTCTTTCGGGCTCTTGCCGCGCAGGTCGGCAACGCCTTGTTCGGTGACGATGATGTTGACATCGTGTTCGCTGTGGTCCACATGGGAAACCATAGGCACAATGGCGCTGATTTTACCTTCTTTGGCAACAGACGGACAAGTAAAGATAGAGATATAGGCATTACGCGTAAAGTCTCCTGAGCCGCCGATGCCGTTCATCATCTTCGTACCGCCGATATGGGTGGAGTTGACGTTTCCGTAGAGGTCGGCTTCGATGGCCGTATTGATGGAAATAACTCCTAAACGACGTACAATCTCAGGGCTGTTGGAGATTTCCGACGGACGGAGAACCAGCTTGTCGCGGAAGAAGTCCATATCTTCATAGATGCCGTTCAGACAGTCGTTGGTTACGGTCAGCGAGCAGGCGCTGCCGAACTTCACGCGGCCGTCGCGAATCAGTCCGATAACCGAGTTCTGAATTACCTCTGTGTACATTTCGAACGCAGGGATTGTCTTGTCACGTCCCAAAGCGCCTAATACTGCATTGGCTATATTTCCTACGCCCGACTGTAAAGGCAAGAAAGTAGAAGGAATAATGCCCCGCTTCATATCTGCGGCAAGGAAGTCGGCCACGTTCTGTCCGATCTTGTCGGTCAGCGGGTCGGGGTCGGCAAAGCCGCGTGCTTCGTCCGGCCAATTGGTTTCTACAATGCCGACAATCTTTTTCGGGTCAACCTGAATATAGGGCTGTCCGATGCGGTCGCTGGGCTTGAAGATGGGGATTTCGCGGCGATAAGGCGGATCGAGCGGTTCGTAAACGTCGTGCAGTCCCATGGCGTTTTTGCTGTGGGCGGCGTTCAGCTCTACAATGATCTGGTCGGCCAGACGGCAGATCGTAGGAGCGATACCTCCGGCGGCAGTCAGGTAGATTTTTCCGTCGGGTGTCACTTCACATGCTTCGATGACGGCAACATTTACTTTGCCCATGAAGCCGTAGCGTACCTCCTGTGCCATTTGTGACAAATGGATGTCATTATAGGCAATCTCACCGTTGTTCACCGCTTTACGGAAATCGACGTTTGTTGTGTAGGGAGCGCGGTAACGGATTGCTTTGGCGCGTGAAAGGATGCCGTCACAGGAATCACCGGTTGAGGCGCCTGTAAAAATGCCTATCTGAAAAGGATTTCCTTTGGCATGTTCCGCTTCTGCAATTTTTGCCAGTTCGGCCGTTACGGCTTTGGCTGTTCCTGCGGGAGTAAATCCGCTTAAGCCAATGTTGTAGCCATGTTTGATCAGGCTCGCAGCTTCTGCTGCTGAAATGTAATTAAATGCCATAATGTATAGTTATTTTTTTCGTGTAAAGGATCAACTTTCAATTACATTAATACTTTCGTTGTAATATTTCTCCCCAAATAATGGCCTTACGCGCTTCCTCTACCGAATGTATTTCAAATTCAGAGGAGGCATCAGCCTGTTCGGGAAATGCATTGTCTGTGTTTTGATGACTCTGGGGTTGCCTTTGGATAGGTGTATGTTTTTTTTCTGTTTTCTTGGTCTTCTTTTGTGGTGTGATGATAGTTTCGGGAAAGGGACTGTCTTCATCGGGCATAGGCATGACAGGACTGCCGCCGGTTTTCTTATTTGCTTCTTTCTTTGCTTGTCTGACGAAACCTACTGCGATAATGCCTATAACTAACAGAAATTTGAAGATGTCTTCCATAAGCCTTTATTGTTTTTTCCACCGCCAAAGGTAATTATTTAATCTGATTGTAACCAATAAATTGGCATTAAAAAAGGGCAGCTTCACAGCTCCCCTTTTATTTTTTAACCTAAACCTTAACTATGAAAGAATCTAATGTTTCTTTCATTTCACAAAAATGGAGATTTATTCCTACAATGCCAAATTAACACTCGGAAAATGTTTAGTTGCTTAACATTAATTAGTAGAAATGCATCGAATAGAGGAACTTATGTGTTATTTTTCCGTAGTTTCACTGCTTTTTTGGGAGTGAAGATGTATCTTTGCGGCGAAACCAAAAAAATAAGAAATGATGGAAAATGTGACGGGAGCAGACTTTAAATCTGCAACTGCTGATGACAACAAGAAGTTGTTCATCGAAACCTATGGCTGCCAGATGAATGTGGCGGACAGTGAAGTGATAGCTTCTGTGATGCAGATGGCGGGATATTCCGTAGCCGATACGCTGGAGGAAGCGGATGCGGTGTTTATGAATACCTGTTCCATTCGTGACAATGCCGAACAAAAGATTTTAAACCGTCTGGAATTTTTTCATTCGCTCAAGAAGAAGAAAAAGAACCTGATTGTCGGTGTGTTGGGATGCATGGCGGAGCGCGTCAAGGACGATTTGATTACGAATCACCATGTCGACTTGGTGGTAGGTCCGGATGCTTATCTCACTTTGCCCGATTTGATAGCTGCCGTAGAGGCAGGGGAGAAAGCCATTAATGTGGAGCTCTCCACAACGGAAACTTATCGCGATGTGATACCTTCGCGTATTTGTGGAAATCATATATCGGGTTTTGTCTCCATTATGCGCGGCTGTAACAATTTCTGCACGTACTGCATCGTTCCTTATACCCGCGGACGCGAGCGTAGCCGCGATGTGGAGAGCATTCTGAATGAAGTGTCCGATTTGGTGGCCAAGGGTTATAAGGAAGTGACCTTGTTGGGGCAGAATGTCAACTCTTACCGTTTTGAGAAGGCGGATGGAGAAGTGATAACCTTTCCCATGTTGCTGCGCATAGTAGCGGGGGCCGCTCCGGGTGTCCGCATCCGTTTCACTACTTCCCACCCCAAAGATATGAGTGATGAAACGTTGCAAGTCATAGCGGAAGTTCCCAATGTATGCAAGCATATACATTTGCCCGTACAAAGCGGGAGTAGCCGTATATTGAAACTGATGAACCGTAAATATACTCGTGAGTGGTATCTGGAGCGTGTTGATGCCATTCGCCGTATCGTTCCGGATTGTGGATTGTCTACGGATATATTCTCCGGTTTCCACTCGGAAACGGAAGAGGATCACCAGCTTTCCCTCTCCCTGATGGAGGAATGTGGCTATGACGCCGCCTTTATGTTTAAGTATTCCGAACGTCCGGGTACGTATGCCAGTAAACATCTGCCGGATGATGTGCCTGAAGAAGTGAAAATTCGCCGCCTGAACGAAATCATCGCTTTGCAAAACCGTCTTTCCGCCGAGGCCAACGCCCGCTGTGTGGGTAAGACTTATGAAGTGTTGGTGGAGGGCGTTTCCAAACGTTCACGCGACCAGCTTTTCGGACGCACCGAGCAGAATCGTGTAGTGGTTTTCGACAGGGGTACGCATCGGGTAGGTGATTTTGTGACTGTGAAGATTACGGAAAGCAGCTCGGCGACACTGAAAGGAGAAGAAGTCTGATTTCTGCGGAAACTTTTCCGGAAAAGTTTCCGCAGGTGATATATAATATATATAAATATAATCAAGTAATATAATAATATATCACTTATGCGAAAAAAAATTCCGATATCATCCGATGGTATCGGAATTTCATTTTTACACAACCCATTCTTCTTTGGAAATATTATTGTGTTTTCATTGTTTTCGGTCCCCCCCCAGGGGGGCTTCTGAAATCCCTTGAGTTTATTCTTGAAATGCCCTGACTTTTATCTGTAAATGCCTGGTGTTTGCCTTTGAAATGCCCGGTATTTGTTTCTGAAACTCAGGGCGAACGAATTAAATCATACAGGCCTCTATGCAGCTTTTCCCGTTTTTGGTATTTAATTAATGCTGAGGACGTTTTTATTTCATCGTTATTATTAAATCTCCTTAATGAAAACCTTGTAAATCACTTTTTATTTGTTATTTTGCACCAAATTTAGGATAATTGCGGTCTGTTCGGTTTAGATTGCACTTCCTTATTGGTAAACGTTCGATGAATAAACTCACTATAAAAGCTTGTCCGGTATGTGGTGGAACGCATTTGGAGCGTACCCTGACCTGCATAGATCATTATGCTTCGGGTGAAGTATTCCACTTGTGCGGTTGTCGGGACTGCGGTTTTATTTTTACTCAAGACTTTCCCGTCGAAGCTGAAATCGGACGTTATTACGAAACTCCCGATTATATTTCCCATTCGGACACGAAGAAAGGAGTGATGAACTCGGTGTATCATTGGGTGCGCGGCTATATGCTGAAACGCAAGGCCCGTCTGGTGGCACATGAGGCGCATCGCAAGACCGGGCGTTTGCTGGATATAGGTACGGGAACCGGCTATTTTGCCGACACGATGAAACGTGGAGGCTGGCAGGTGGAAGCTATTGAAAAGAATGCCCATGCGCGCGCATTTGCCAAAGAGCATTTCGGCTTGGAGGTGAAACCGGATACGGCCTTGAAGGAATTTGAGCCGGACAGTTTCGATGTCATCACCCTATGGCATGTCATGGAGCATCTCGAACCGTTGAATGAGGTCTGGGAAACTCTGAATTCGTTGCTGACCGAGAAGGGAGTGCTGATTGTGGCCGTACCCAACTGTTCGTCGTACGACGCCAGAAAATACGGTGCTTATTGGGCTGCATACGATGTTCCCCGACATTTGTGGCATTTCACTCCAGGCACTATTCAGCAACTGGGTTCCAAGCATGGCTTTATTCTGGCGGAACGTCATCCCATGCCGTTCGATGCTTTTTATATCTCCATGCTGACAGAGAAGAACATGCGTCATTCGTGCCCGTTTGTAAGAGGAATGATTACCGGAACATTGGCATGGCTTCATGCACTGGTGAAGAAAGAGCGCAGCAGCTCCATGATTTATGTGTTTCGTAAAAAAAGATGATAGAGTGGCAGAACGGTAAGGTGACAGACCGGGCGTTGTAGTTGGTAATTAGTAATTTGTGGTTCAATGAAGATTAAACATAATTCGGTATCCTACTTTGATATGCAGTTCGTTACGTCCAGCATAAGCACCACGTTGGTACTGCTGCTGCTGGGATTGGTGGTGTTCTTTGTGTTGGGAGCCCACAATCTTTCTGTATATGTAAAGGAGAATATCAACTTTTCCATTCTTATCAGTGACGACATGAAGGAGAGTGACATCCTCAAATTGCAGAAGAAGCTGGATAAAGAGCCGTTTGTAAAGGCTACGGAGTACATCTCTAAGAAACAGGCGCTTCGTGAACAGACAGAGGCTATGGGAACGGATCCGCAGGAATTCCTCGGCTACAATCCTTTTACGGCGTCCATTGAGGTCAAGTTACATTCTGATTATGCCAATTCGGACAGCATTACCAAGATAGAGAAGAAAATCAAGAAGAATACGAACATTCAGGAAGTGCTTTATCAGAAAGATCTGATAGATGCGGTGAATGATAATATTCGCAACATCAGCCTGATGCTGTTGGGACTGGCGGTTATTTTGACTTTTATCTCCTTTGCGCTGATAAACAATACGATACGTCTGACTATCTACTCCAAGCGTTTCCTTATTCATACCATGAAACTGGTGGGGGCGAGCTGGAGCTTTATCAGGCGTCCGTTCTTGCGGCGTAATTTCTGGATAGGTGTGCTGTCGGCTGTCATCGCCGATGCCGTTTTATGGGGAGCCGCTTATTGGCTGGTTTCTTATGAACCGGAACTGATCAGGGTCATCACCCCCGATGTGATGTTGCTGGTTTCCGTTTCCGTACTGATATTCGGAGTGCTTATTACGTGGTTGTGCGCGTTGCTTTCCATTAACAAGTATCTGAAGATGAAGGCAGGCACACTGTACTATATATAGCAGACGAAAGATGAGGAATTAAATAGTAAATCGTTAAATAGTAAATAAATGAGTAAACAGAAGTTCGCTTTTGACAAGACCAACTTTATTTTGCTTGCTGTCGGCATGGCGGTGGTAATACTTGGTTTTATTTTGATGACCGGTCCTGTATCTACACCGACGCATTTCGAACCGGATATTTTCAGTGTAAGACGTATCAAGGTGGCTCCACTGGTCTGCCTTTTGGGGTTTGTGTTTATGATATACGCTGTGTTGCGTAAACCGAAAATAAAAGAGGAAACAAAAGAATGACTATGGGAGATTTGAGTACGCTTGAAGTGATTATTATAGCTATTGTAGAGGGATTGACAGAGTTTTTGCCGGTTTCGTCTACGGGGCACATGATTATTACGCAGAATCTGCTGGGTATAGAGAGTACGGAGTTTGTGAAAGCCTTTACGGTGATTATACAGTTTGGTGCAATTCTTTCAGTGGTTTGGCTGTATTGGAAGCGCTTTTTCCGTCTGAACCATACACCGGTTCCGGAGGGGACTTCCGCATTGAAACGCTTTCTGCATAAGTTCGATTTTTATTGGAAGTTGCTGGTGGCATTTGTCCCGGCGGCCATATTGGGTTTCCTGTTCAGCGACAAGATTGATGAGATGCTGGAAAGTGTGACCGTAGTGGCTGTGATGCTTGTGATCGGCGGCGTGTTTATGCTGTTCTGCGACAAGATATTCTCAAAAGGCAGCGAGGATACTGTCCTGACGGAGAGGAAGGCTTTCAATATCGGTCTGTTCCAGTGTATTGCGATGATACCGGGCGTGTCACGTTCCATGGCGACCATCGTTGGCGGTATGGCGCAGAAGATGACCCGTAAGGCTGCGGCTGAGTTCTCTTTCTTTCTGGCCGTTCCCACAATGTTTGCCGCCACGATGTATAAGATGCTGAAACTCTTTTTGGATGGCGGAACGGAGATTATCATGAATAATATGCCGGCATTGATAATCGGTAATGTGGTGGCTTTTGTGGTAGCTCTGCTTGCCATTAAGTTCTTCATCAGCTTCGTGACGAAATATGGCTTTAAGGCGTTTGGCTGGTATCGTATTATTGTTGGAGGAATCATCCTTCTGCTGTTGCTCACAGGACACAATCTAGAGGTGGTGTGATGATGGATTTTAAAGAAGGCGAAGTTCTGTTTTTCAATAAGCCGCTGGGGTGGACATCGTTTAAGGTCGTAGGGCATGCCCGTTACCATATCTGCCGGCGGATAAAAGTAAAGAAGCTGAAGGTGGGGCATGCAGGTACGCTCGATCCTCTCGCTACGGGAGTGATGATAGTGTGTACGGGCAAGGCGACGAAGCGGATTGAAGAATTCCAATACCATACGAAGGAGTATGTGGCTACCATTCGGTTGGGTGCTACCACTCCCTCTTATGACCTGGAACACGAGATAGATGCTACCTATCCTACGGAACATATTACGCGGGAACTGGTAGAGGAAACCTTGAAGCGGTTTGTAGGTGAGATACAGCAGGTTCCGCCTGCATTCTCGGCTTGTATGGTGAACGGTAAACGCGCGTATGACCTTGCCCGCAAGGGGGAGGAAGTGGAGCTGAAGCCCAAATTGCTGGTGATTGACGAGATTGAGCTGCTGGAGTGCAATCTTCCGGAGATCAAAGTCCGGGTGGTATGCAGCAAGGGGACTTACATCCGCGCTCTGGCACGCGACATCGGTGAAGCTCTGCATAGCGGTGCCCACCTCACTGCTTTGGAACGTACACGCGTGGGGGGTGTCCGTATAGAAGATTGTCTCGACCCGCTCGCGTTCAAAGAGTGGATAGACAGACAAGAAGTCGTAATAGAAGAAAATTGATTATTAACACAGTGCTGTTGTCTTGCGCTTCATCGGCACATTGGCACATCGGCACATTAGCACATTATAATTATGAAACTGTCGCAGTTTAAATTTAAACTTCCTGAAGAGAAGATTGCCTTACATCCTACAAGGTATAGAGATGAGTCACGCTTGATGGTACTACACAGAAAAACGGGCGAAATCGAACACCGTATGTTTAAGGATATTCTGGAGTATTTCGATGATAAGGATGTATTTATTTTTAATGATACGAAAGTATTTCCCGCCCGTTTGTACGGCAACAAGGAGAAGACCGGCGCCCGTATCGAGGTATTTCTGTTGCGTGAGTTGAATGAGGAGTTGCGCTTGTGGGATGTGCTGGTGGATCCTGCCCGCAAAATTCGTATCGGTAACAAACTTTATTTCGGTGAGGATGATTCTATGGTGGCTGAAGTGATTGACAATACAACCTCACGCGGACGTACTCTCCGTTTTCTTTACGACGGGCCGCATGACGAGTTCAAGAAAGCTCTGTATGCGTTGGGCGAAACTCCGCTGCCGCACAGCATCATCAACCGTCCGGTAGAACCGGAGGATTCGGAACGTTTCCAGTCTATTTTTGCCCGTAATGAGGGTGCTGTAACTGCTCCGACGGCGAGCCTGCATTTCAGCCGCGAGTTGATGAAGCGCATGGAGATTAAAGGAATTGACTTTGCCTACATCACTCTGCATGCCGGTTTGGGCAACTTCCGCGATATTGATGTGGAGGATCTTACAAAACATAAAACCGACTCTGAACAGATGATTGTTACGGAGGAAGCTGTAAAAATTGTGAACCGCGCCAAGGATGTGAATAGGCAAGTGTGCGCCGTAGGTACTACGGTGATGCGTGCGATAGAAAGCACCGTCAGCACAGACGGTCATTTGAAGGAGTATGAAGGCTGGACAAACAAGTTTATCTTCCCTCCGTATGACTTTACGGTTGCCAATGCAATGGTGTCCAACTTCCACATGCCGCTTTCCACCCTGTTGATGATTGTTGCCGCTTTCGGCGGTTATGAGCAGGTAATGGAGGCCTATAACGTAGCGTTGAAGGAAGATTACCGTTTCGGCACTTATGGCGATGCAATGCTGATTACGGATAAGTAAAGAGTGATTGGCATTAAGTGAATCTATTTTGTTTTGATGTACGTTTACTTTAGTTTAGGAACTAATCTCGGCGATAAGGAGCATAATCTCCGTCTCGCCGTCCGGAAAATAGAAGAGCGGGTGGGGAAAGTAATTTCTCTGTCCGCTTTTTATACCACCGCTCCATGGGGCTTTTCCTCCGAACACACATTCTTGAATGCGGCGGCTTGTGTGGAGACACTGCTTCCGCCGTTGTCTGTCCTGCATTTCACTCAGGAGATAGAACGTGAAATGGGACGTACGCATAAATCTGTCGGCAGGGTATATAGTGATCGGGTGATAGATATAGACTTGCTTTTATACGGTGACCAGGTGCTGGATACTCCCGAATTGAAGTTGCCTCACCCGCTGATGCACGAACGCCGCTTTGTGTTGGAACCGTTGGCGGAGATTGCACCGGATCTGGTACATCCTGTATTAAAGAAAAAAATGCTGGAATTGTTGTGAAAAAAATAGTATCTTTGTTTCCATGCATTAATAATCTTGCTCATGTTCAGATGTTTGACTCTCATATTATTCCTTTTTTGTTTTTATTCCGGTTTGGTGGCTGCGGATAAGACAGATGATAATGCTCTGCTGTTGCAGTTGGATAAGATGATTGAGCAACGGGAGGTCTATCAGAAAAAGGTGGAAAAGGAGATTACGGAGCTTCGCAAAATGCTGGATTATGTGGGAGATGATAAAGCAAAGTTTGATATTTTGAGTGATTTGTTTGTCATGTACCGCTCTTTTAAAGTCGATACGGCACTGATTGTAGCGGAGGAGAGATTACAGTTGGCGGACAGGCTGGGTGAAGAGTATGTCAATCAAGGATTAATGAACCTGGCTGATGCTTTGAATAAGATAGGAAAACATGAAAAAGCATTGGAGGTTCTTGACAGAGTGAAAAGAACCGAGGCGGTACGGAAGGATACTTATTTTTATTATCTGTATCACACTACCTATTTGTCCTGCTATAATGATGAAACGGAAGCCTCCAAAAAGCGGCTGTTTATGCAACAGATAAAGGCTTATAAGGATACTTTGATAGCTATCAGCGACCCCAATACGGCGAGTTATGTGACCAATAAATGCGGTCGTTTGGGCTTGCAGGGAAAATGGGATGAGGCTATCCAAATACTGTCCGGATATTATGAGCATTGCGCGGATACGAACCCCGACAAGGCGAGTGTGGAATATTTGTTAGCGGAATTATATTTGGGCAAACGTGATATGCAGCAGGCGAAGCATTTCCTTATCCGGGCTTCCATTACCGACATAGCTAATGCCAAGAAAGTATACATGTCTTTGCAGCAATTGGCAATTCTACTTTTTCAGGAAGGGGATATTGCAAGAGCTTATAATTACATCTCCTGTTCATTGGAAGATGTGAGTTTCGGGAAAGCTCGTTACCGTATTATAGATATTGCCGAATATCTTCCTATTATCAAAGCAGCTAATGACAGCCGTATCAAAGCTGATAGAGACAGAGTCTTATTTTTTCTTTTGACTTTATCCATACTTGTTATTGCATTGGTTATTGTCTTCTTTTTCCTTCGTAAGAAAAATCGTAATTTGCTGAAAGTAAAGCAGTCGCTGGCCGAACAGAATCGGCGCTTGCAAGAGATGACCGGGAATCTAACCCGGATGAATGAAGAAATTAAAGAATCCAACCATATTAAGGAGGAGTATATCGGTTTGTTATTCAATATCTGTTCCGAATATATTTATAAGCAGGAGAATAACCGCAAGAGTTTACTGAAAATCGTCAATACCGGTTCTATGGCGGATATTTCCAAAATGCTTCATAATCAGTCTTCGACTACAGAAGATTTTAAATTATTCATCAGCAAGTTTGATACTATATTCCTATCTATTTTTCCGGATTTTGTGGAATCGTTCAATGCTCTGTTGAAAGAGGATGAGCGTATACAAGTAAAAGAAGGTGAATTGTTAACTCCCGAATTACGTATCTATGCACTTATTCGCTTAGGTATCAATGATAATTCCAAAATAGCCAATTTCCTTCACTATTCACTTCAAACAGTATATAATTATCGTTTGAAAATGCGGAATAAAGCGATTGTTCCTGGAAAAGACTTGGCTGTTCAGGTACAAAAGCTTTAAAAAATACTTCCTTTGGACTTACTTTTGTAACTTATAGGTCATTTGTTATCTTATTGTAAATAAGCGCATTAATTTATTGTATCTTTTCCTTTTACTTACTTTTTTACTCACTACCTTTGTTTGGCGAATTTGTAATATCTACTTTCGCTCACAATCTAATTAATACCGGATTTTGGTATACTTTGTTACACTTTAATTTAAAAACATTATGAAAGGCAAGAAAAATCCAGAGACTTTTGGAAGAAAGTGGCGGTATCTGTTTATGATACTTGCTTTGGTTTTCAGTGTAGGAGTTTCTGCACAAAAGACAGTTGTGAAAGGCAATATTCTTGATAAGGATAATCTACCTGTTATCGGAGCCAATATTTTAGAAAAAGGGACGACAAATGGTACAATCAGTGATGTAGATGGTAATTTCACAATTACCGTAAGTGATCCCAAGGCTGTTTTACTCATTAAATATATCGGCTATAAAGATGTAGAAAAAGTGGTTTCTCCAACGATGAAGATTGTGATGGAGGAAGATAGTGAGATGCTCGAAGATGTAGTCGTTATAGGTTATGGAAGTGTGAAGAAATCTGATGCGACAGGTTCGGTAACAGCCATCAAGCCGGATGATTTTAATAAGGGGTTGCGTACTACTGCCCAAGATGCGTTGGTAGGCAAAGTGCCGGGTGTAAATGTCGTTTCGAGCTCCGGTGCTCCGGGAGCGGGTGCTACTATCCGTATCAGAAGCGGTGCATCACTCTCTGCGTCCAATGATCCGTTAATCGTTGTTGATGGTGTGCCGGTGGATAACTCTACTATCGAAGGTGGTGGAAATGTAATTGGCGGTATCAATCCGAATGATATTGAAACATTTACCGTATTGAAAGATGCTTCAGCCACTGCTATCTATGGTTCCCGGGCATCTAATGGTGTGATTGTGATTACTACTAAGAAGGGTTCCGACTCCAATCTGCGTTTCAACTACTCCACGAACCTTTCTGTAAGTACTATTACGGAAAAATTGGATGTGCTTTCTGCTGATGAATTTCGTGAATTTGTCCCTACGGTATCGGGAGTTCCGAGCTCTGTAACTTTAGGGACGGCTTCCACTGATTGGCAAGATGAAATTTACCGTACGGCATTCGGACAAGAACATAATTTTTCCGTTTCTGGTAAGGTGAAGAAAAATGCACCTTATCGTCTGTCGGTAGGCTATAATAATCAGAATGGTGTGGTGAAAACCAACAATTATGAACGCTTTACCTTTAATGGAGGTATATCGCCCAAGTTTTTTGATAACCATCTTACCGTTGATTTGAACGTTAAGGTATCGTATGAAGACAATCAGAAAGTGGATGAAAGTGTTGTTAATAATGCACTGCGATATGACCCTACTCGCCCTGTTATGACCGGGAGTGCAACGGGTGCTGATGAGCCGGGATTGGGCTATTTTATTTGGATGAATGGAAATTCTCCCATGGCTATCCAAACCGATAACCCTGTGGCACAACTTGAATTGCAGGATTTACACAATAAAGTAACTCGCTCCATTGGTAATGCCGCTATCAATTATAAAGTGCATCGTTTAGAGGATTTGCAGTTGAACGCAAATTTGGGTTATGATGTGCTGAGAAGCAAATATACCAAAAATGTGCCCGATATGGCCGGTATGATGTATACATCTAACATGAAAGACGGTACAGGGCTTATGTATGATTCTAAACAAAACAAGCGCAACTATTTATTGGACTTATACGCCAACTACTCTCATGTGTTCAATGAAAAACACAATTTCAGTGCGATGGCGGGATACGGTTGGCAGCATTTCTGGAAAAAATTCGATGCAACCACTCTTTCTCCGGAAGGAAAAGAGCTGTTTTCACCAAATCATTATGAGTCTGAGTATTACCTGCTCTCTTTTTACGGACGTCTGAATTATTCGTATGACAATCGCTATATGATTACTGCTACTTTACGTTCGGATGCCTCTTCACGTTTTGCCAAGGACAATCGTTGGGGATTATTCCCTTCTGTTGCATTGGGATGGAAAATCAGCCAAGAAGCATTCTTGCGCGATTCGGAAGTATTGTCAGACTTGAAACTACGTTTGAGCTACGGTCAAACCGGACAGCAGGATATTTTGAATGACTATCCGTATATGACTACTTTTACGGTATCTTATCCGGAATCTTGCTATCAGTTTGGAGATAAATGGTACTATACCTATCGTCCGAACGGTTATGACTCGGATATCAAGTGGGAGACTACCGAAACTTATAATATCGGTTTGGATTACGGTTTCCTTAATAATCGCATTTACGGTTCTGTCGATTATTACCAACGCCATACGAAGGATTTGCTGAATACTATTAATGTAATTTCAGGAACCAACTACTCTTCCGTCATAACAACGAATATTGGCGAGATGGATAATAAAGGTGTGGAATTTGCCATTAATGCAGTGCCTATACATACAAAAAATTGGAAATGGACAGTAGGCTTGAATTACACGTGGAATGATTCTGAAATCACGAAGTTGAATGTTATCGATTCGGATGCTAACTTTGTGCAGACAGGAGCTATTTCCGGTACGGGCAAGACAGTTCAGGTATTTATGGTAGGTCAGCGTCCCTATACTTTCTATCTGGCAAAACAAGCTTATGATGATAATGGCAAACCGATTGAAGGACAGTATGTGCAGCCGGATGGCTCCATCTCTGCCACAGAAACAAAATATGCTACGAACAAAAGCGCACTACCGACTTCCTACCTGGGATTCAATACCCAGCTAACTTATAAAAACTGGGATTTTGCTATCAGCGGACATGGAGCATTTGGCAACTATGTATACAACTATGTAGCTGCCGACCAATACGTACAATCTGTATACAGTGATCAAGGAAACTTCTCCAATATATTGCGCAGAACTAAAGACTCCGGTTTCCAGAACCAGCAACTTTATTCGGATTATTTCTTGGAAAAGGGAAACTTCTTCCGTATTGACAATATTTCTTTAGGATATACTTTCCAGAAACTTTGGAATGGATCAAGTTCTTTACGTCTGACTTTGGGGGTACAAAATGTTGCTACCTTTACAGGTTATTCTGGTATTGACCCGGAGATTTACAGCGGCATTGATAAAGAGGTATATCCTCGTCCACGCGTATTTTCATTAAGTGCTAATTTAAATTTTTAACGGCTTAAAACTATACAATATGAAAAATATAATTACTTATTCGTTTATTTTGTTCTTCATGGGCATAGGTTTGGTCTCTTGTTTGGGTGACTTGGACACGATGCCTTTGGATGATAACCAACTGGTAAGTGAAAAGGTATATCAGACAAAAGATGGTTACACCGGTGTTCTGGCAAAGTGTTATGCATCACTGATTCTGACGGGGCAGCAAGGTGGTGATGGAGGAGATGGTGACCTTGAAGGCGCTAACGAGGGTTATTCCGGATGTACCGCCAGACTGGAAAAAAAGAATATTTGGACCATGCTATAAAGGTTGGTAAATTTATCATGAATCATCCACGTCTGCCAAAGGACAAAATTCCGTATTGGGATTTTGATGCTCCTAATATTCCAAAAGCGGATAGAGATGCTTCAGCCGGTGCTATTATGGCATCCGCTTTCGTAGAACTGAGTACGTATGTACCTGGCGAGTTGGGTGAACAATTTCTTTCTATTGGAGAACAACAGATAAAGTCATTGGCTTCTCCCGCATATCGTGCAAAGAAAGTGGGGGATAACAACCATTTCATCATACAGCATTGTACCGGTTTCATGGGAAAACAATATGAGATAGATGCACCTCTTACCTATGCGGATTATTATTTTGTAGAAGCTCTTATCCGTTATAAGAATTTGTTGGAAGCTCGTCCTGTGGTGCAAACTATTACGGCATTTTCAGAAAATGAGGATCGTGCGGCATGGTTGAGTGCGTTACATCGTATTTCTTACCCATTACTCAGTAATATGGCAAAAGGTGAACTTCGTAAGAATATGCCAGTTGAATCCATTGCTGCCGATATGCAGAAAAGAAGGGAAGTAACCCATCTTGAGGCTTTAGGACGATTGATTACAGGCATTTCCGCTTGGTTAGAATTAGGACCTGACAGTACGATAGAAGGTAGACTACGTGCCGAATATATTGATTTGTCTTTAAAATCAATTGTTAATGGTGTAAATCCGGCTTCTCCTGATTATCTTAATTTTAACAAAGGCCGTCAACCGCTGGTAGATGCTGCATTTCTAGCTCATGGTTTATTAAGAGCACGTACGCAATTGTGGGATAAACTCGATAAAACGACGCAAGAAAGGGTAATTAAAGAACTGAAATCGTCAAGAGTAATTAAACCTTCCGAAACCAATTGGTTGTTCTTTGCTGCCATGGTAGAAGCTGCGTTAAAGGAATTTACGGGTGAATGGGAATATGAACGGGTGAAATATGCTTGTGATCGCTTTGCTCAATGGTATAAAGGTGATGGTTGGTATGGTGATGGCGCAGATTTCCATTTGGATTATTATAATAGCTTCGTTATACATCCGATGATGATTGAAGTCTTGGCTGTTATGAAAAAGCATGGCTTGGAAGGAGCTATTCCTTATGATCTGGAGCTTAGTCGTTATGCGCGTTATGCAGAACAACAGGAAAGATTGATTTCTCCCGAAGGTACTTTCCCGATAATAGGTCGTTCATTAGCATATCGTTTTGGTGCTTTCCATGCTTTGTCTGATGTTGCATACAGAAAGTTACTTCCTACTAAAGTAACTCCCGCTCAAGTGAGATGTGCGTTGACTGCTGTGATTAATCGTCAGATTAATGCTCCGGGGACATTCAATCCGGAAGGCTGGTTGCGAGTCGGTTTTGCCGGTTATCAGCCTCATATTGGAGAAACTTACATTTCTACAGGTAGTTTGTATTTATGTACTGCTGTATTTGTTGCCCTTGGTCTGCCGGAATCAGATGAATATTGGTCTTCTCCAGCTACAGCCTGGACTTGTAAAAAAGGTTGGGAAGGTGTTGATTTGGAGGTAGATAAAGCCTTGAAAAAATAATCGAATTAAATTAATAGATATGATGAATTTAACGGAAACCGTATTGTATAGCTGTGGTATTTCATTATTCACTTCCTTTGGTATACAGAAAGTAGAAGCAAAGAGGCCGAATATTCTTTTCATTATGACCGATCAGCAGAGATATGATATGCTAAGTTGTGCAGGTAACCGTTATGTCCACACTCCTTCATTAGACCAGTTAGCAGAAAATGGTGTCCGGTTTGAGCGTAATTATTGTGCAAATCCTGTTTCTATGCCGTCACGTTTTGCAATGATAACGGGACGTTTTGCTGGCGAAATAGGTTATACGAATAATTCGACTAAACCGGACACTTTGAGGGTATTGCCTGTTGCACGTGAAAGTTCGGTTGGAAATCTTTTTCGGAATGCTGGATATGAAACTATTTATTCCGGTTATCCAGGTTTTTATTGTGGAAGAACGGATATTGCGGATTATGGTTTTATTCAAAACGGTATGGACTTTTACGATGGTCCTTCTAACTTTGCCGAGAGTTTTTTTGCGGGCTATAAGCCGGAAGAAGATAAGCCTTTTTTTCTTTACCTTTCATTTATGAACCCTCATGACATTTGTTATGGTGCTGGTTTTGACCCGAGATTTCCTGATAAATTACGTCCTCATCAAATAGCGGCTACACAGAAATATATAAATTTTCGTAAAACGTTGAGTGAAGAGGAATATCGGAACCAAATACCACCTGTGCCTGCTAATATGGAGCCTAATGGTGCATATGCCGAAATGAAAGAAATCGGTTCCGGTTCTCGAAGTTGGACCGAAGAACAATGGGATTTTTATCGTTGGATGTACTGTCGGCTTGTAGAAGATGTGGAGAAGCAGATTGGGCGTATCTTAACTGCATTGGCGGATGCTGGTTTGGCTGATAATACGATTGTTGTGTTTACTTCGGATCATGGAGAAATGGGACAGTCACATGGTCTTGTGTTCAAAAGCCAATTATTGGAAGAAGCTACTCGCACACCACTCATAATTGCTGGTCCTGGAATACAAAAAGGTATTGTAGATTCAAAAAACCTGACTTGTGGTATTGACCTTGTCCCTACAATGTGCGATTTAGCAGGGATTCCTATACCGAAAGGGCTATCAGGGAAATCATTGAAACCGATTCTAACGGGACAGACTGTTAAAATGTCTCGTAATCATATTATTGTTGAATCAAGTTCAGGGTATCAAATCCATGATGGACGTTATAAATATACGGCTTTTACACGCGGAGATAAAAAAGAAACTTTGATGGATATTTTATCTGATCCGGGGGAAATGTCGGATAAAAGTACTGATCCGGCTTATAGAGCAGTAAAAAGTCATTTGCGTAATTTACTAATGAAGGATTTAAACAAAATAACCCAAAATGCTCCGGTGATAAAGTGAATATAGGAGTATTTATTAATCTTATTACTGTATATGAAAAATATATTATCTGTATTATTAGCTTCGCTTGTTTTATCTTCCTGTTCAGAGAATAAAATAGCAGAGAAACAAACGACATTTTGTAATCCGATGAATTTGGATTATGGCTGGGGATGTTTTCAGACTAAACAGAAGAAGGCTCGTTCTGCTGCCGACCCTGTCGTAGTTTTGTTTAAGGGTAAATATTACCTGTTTACTACAATGGATATTGGAGGATATCGTGTTTCAGACGATCTTATTACTTGGAAGAATGTATATTTCAATTCTGAAGTACATGCTTCTGCACTAGATTTGGATCATTATGTGGCTCCTGCTGTAGCTGCTGATGATAATTATGTATATTTTGTCAACTTTACTCGTGATCGTACGAAAAAAACGGTAGATGTCATTCGCTCGTCTGATCCTGAGAATGGAAAGTGGGAGAAATGCGGTGAGGTCAGACGTATGGCTGATCCTTGCCTGTTTATTGATAATGGTCGTTTCTATTTTTATTATGGTTTAGGCGGTACTCAGTCTACTACTTTTTTTGAAGTAGACCCTGTTACTTTTAAAGAAATTGAGGGATCGAAGAAAGTCCTGCGCGAGTATGTTACAGATGTCAATCAATGTAAGTCCGGTTATCAATTCGGACGTAGAGAACTTTATGATGAGATTGATGCTTCTGCCTGGCAGGGCAAGTTTGCGAAAGTGCCCTGTCCTGAGGGTGCTTGGGTTGTGAAGAATAATGATAAATATTATCTTCAGTATGCTACGCCGGGAACTATCTGTAATTGGTATTGCGATGTGGTTTTGGAGAGTGATAGTGTCAACGGTGGTTTTGTAGAGCAACCGTATAATCCTGTTTCTTTGAAAGTTGGCGGTTTTATTGGTGGTGCCGGACATAGTTGCGTATTTAAAGATAAGTACGAAAATTGGTGGCAAGTAACGTCAATGTGGGTAGGTAATCATGATGAATTTGAAAGAAGAATCGGTTTATTCCCTGTTTCTTTTGATGAAAAGGGGAGAATGAGAACCCATACTGTATTGGGAGATTATCCTATGCAATTGCCGCAGAAGAAATTTGATCCTCAGGATATCTCTGCTTTTGGCTGGATGCTTCAGTCTCAGAATAAAAAGAGTATGGCATCTTCCTCACTGCCCGGTTTTGAATCAGAAAAAGCAACAGATGAGAATGTCAGAACTTGGTGGTCTGCAGCGAGTGGTAATGCCGGTGAATATTTTGTAATGGATTTAGGTAAAAAAGTACGTGTCAACTCCGTTCAGATAAATTTTGCCGAACAGGATATAAATCCGGATGCTCCTAAGGAGACGGATTATCATGCTTATAAGCTGTATATATCTAACAATGGTGAAGATTGGAAACAGATTGTTGATAAATCAAAGAATACAGTAGCCGTTCCGCATGAATATGTTGAACTTTCCGTACCGGTCGAGGCCTCTTTTATTAAAATAGAGAATGTACATACTCCCAAAGAAGGTAAGTTTGCTTTGTTGGATTTACGTGTATTCGGTTTTGGTTATTCGGAGAAACCGGGTTTGGTTAAGAAACTTTCAGTACAGAGGAATCAAGAAGATGAAAGATACGCTTTACTTACTTGGGATAAAGTATCCGGAGCTGACGGTTACTTGGTTCGTTTTGGTTATCAGCCTGATTTCTTAAATCAGTGTATTCAGGTGAAAGATTGTGAAACCACCGATTTACTGCTTCATATTCTTACTAAAGGTGTGAAATATCATTACCGGGTAGATACCTATAACGATAGTGGGATTACAGAAGGTGTTGTTATTTCAGAATAAAAAGATATGAATAAGAGACTGATAATTTATCCTATGCTTTTATCTGCCGGGCTGTTACAGGCCCGGCAAAAGCCTAATGTTGTGATTATCTTTACAGATGATCAGGGTTATCAAGATTTAGGTTGCTACGGTTCGCCGTTGATACAGACCCCTTCGATTGACCGTATGGCAAAGGATGGTTTGAAATTGA
>ERZ827037.1545-NODE-1545-length-23825-cov-4.476609_pt1 | contig 23825 bp, 19 predicted proteins | sample MGYA00519924_ERZ827037 | MGnify/ENA primary metagenome ERZ827037 (study PRJEB31778, sample SAMEA3449250) | human gut metagenome | biome: human gut; feature: human-associated habitat; material: faeces | place: United Kingdom | collected 2010/2012 ...
CGCAATGAATGAAAAGTCACTGGCTGAAAGTGGCGTGAATCTTGCAACAAGTACCGCAAAACCGGTAATACCGCCAAACGTGAAGTTGTTGGCGAACTTGAAGAAATAGATTCCAACGGCCATGATAAGTGTACTTCCGGTGAGAAGTCCAAAGTTTTTTAAATGTTCTTTCATAGAAAAATTCCCCAGTTTTCCTTTAGTAATAGATTTGGTATGAAGAAAAAACGCTCATGCCACAAACGATTGTAACGCTCAGATATAGAAAAGTCAACGGAATAGTGGTATATTGATAAGAGATTAAATATTCAGAAAAATGACTGGGAGGACACAAGAAAAATGAAAGCTTTTTGGCAGAAAACACAGATTCACAAAATTGAGTATGCAGCAGATTTTGTGAAAGAATATGAGATAGGAAAAAAGGATTTTATCCTTGCAAGTAAGAGTACCTATGAGACATATTTTGCGCCGCTTGGACTGGAGGCGCATGTAGAATATAAGAGTAAATACGGAAAAGGAGAGCCGACGGATGTGATGGTAAATGCACTCCTTTCGGACTTCAGAAAGACGGACTGTGACAGAATCATAGCAATCGGAGGCGGGGCAGTCATCGATATGGCAAAGATCCTGGTATTAGAAGGAGAGTATACAGCAGCGCAGATTTTTGGACGTGAAGTGCCGCTAAAAAAGGAAAAGACACTGATCGCAATTCCGACAACTTGTGGCGCGGGATCTGAAGTATCGAATGTATCGATTGCAGAATTTACAGAATTACACACAAAGATGGGACTTGCCGTAGATGAAATCTATGCAGACCAGGCAGTTCTGATACCAGAACTCCTGACCGGACTTCCGTATCCGTTTTTTGCAACAAGCGCGATTGATGCATTTATCCATGCAATAGAATCTTACGTATCACCAAAGGCAACCATGTATACACAGATGTTCAGCATGAAGGCGATGGAAATGATCGTAGACGGATTCCAGAAGATCGCACAGAACGGGGAAGAGTACAGACTGAACTTACTGGATGAATTCCTGACAGCAAGTAACCTTGCGGGAATTGCATTTGGCAATGCAGGAACAGGAGCAGTACATGCAATGTCTTATCCGTTAAGTGGTGTGTATCATGTGACACACGGAGAGGCAAATTATCAGTTTTTAACGGCTGTATTTGCAAAATACCAGGAGCTTGATCCAGATGGAAAGCTTAAGGGACTGAACCAGTTCTTAAGCGGCCTGTTAAAATGTGATGCAAAGGATGTATACACAGAGCTTGAAAAACTGCTGGATCAGATCATTGCAAGAAAAGCGCTTCATGAATACGGCATGAAAGAAGAAGAGATTGAAAGCTTCGCAAAAAATGTCGAAAAGACACAGCAGAGACTGCTGAACCAGAGTTATGTAAAGTTTAGCTGGCAGCAGATGGCAGAGATATACAAAGAACTGTATTAAAAAGGAAAGCAATTTGCAAATTCAGTTGAAAATACCGCATGATTTGACCTGAAAAAGAACATAATATCTTCCATAAAGAGGAGGATATTATCATGTATAAGTATTTACCGATTACGGATGTATACGCAAGAGAAATACTTGATTCAAGAGGCAATCCAACAATAGAAGTGGAGGTGCTTGCAGGAGATGAATTCTGCGGGCGGGCAAGTGTTCCGTCAGGCGCTTCGACGGGGAAATATGAAGCAGTAGAATTAAGGGATAAAGAAAAAAGATACAGAGGCCTTGGTGTATGCCAGGCGGCGGATCATGTGAATGCAAGGATTGCCCCGGAGGTGATCGGGATGAATTCACTTGATCAGGCAGCTGTTGATCAGGCGATGATACGGCTGGATGGAACCCGGAATAAGTCGAATCTGGGGGCGAATGCGATGCTGGGAGTGTCACTTGCAACGGCAAGGGCAGCAGCGGCAGCACTTGGGATTCCACTGTATTCTTATCTGGGTGGAGCGAATGTCAAAAAGCTTCCGGTTCCGATGATGAATATCATGAATGGCGGAAGACACGCAGATAATACGATCGATATACAGGAATTCATGATCATGCCGGTAGGAGCAAAAGACTTCCGGAGCGGGCTTCAGATGTGTGCGGAGATCTATCATGAATTAAAGGAGATCTTGAAAAGCCAGGAATACAGTACAGCAGTGGGGGATGAGGGTGGCTTTGCACCGGATTTTCATAATGCTGATGAAGTCCTGCGTATGCTGGTGAGGGCAACGGAAAAAGCAGGATATAAGCCCGGCGAAGAGATCTCGATTGCATTGGATGTGGCAGCATCGGAGTTATATGATAAAAACTTTAGAAAATACGTCTTTGACGGAGAGGCAAGAAAAAAAGGATATAAAGTCGTGCGTTCTTCGGAAGAGTTAATAGATTATTATGAAGAGCTGATTGAGTCGTATCCGGTGGTATCTATTGAAGATCCGCTGGATGAAGACGATTGGGAAGGATGGAAGACGCTGACAGACAGACTTGGGGACCGGGTACAGCTCGTTGGAGATGACTTGTTCGTAACCAATACCAGACGATTAAGAAAAGGAATTGAACGGAAGGCGGCAAATGCAATCCTGATCAAGGTAAACCAGATTGGAACACTTACAGAAGCTTTCGAGGCGGTGAAAATGGCACAAAAGGCAGGATATCAGACGATCATATCTCACAGATCGGGTGAAACTGCAGATACCTTCATCGCGGATATTGCGGTGGCTGCTGAAGCCGGACAGATCAAGACCGGTGCACCGTGCAGATCGGAACGGGTGGAGAAGTATAACCAGCTCCTTCGCATTGAGGAGCGGCTGGGAGATGTGGCAGAATATGAGAATCCGTTCGAGGTGGAGCCTGTGATTGATTAATACAAAATTTGCAAAGATTCGTATGAGATTGACTTGCCTTATTGAAGCTTCTGTGCTAGAATAAATTAGGTTTATCCGCAGGAGGTGTGAATAGTGGACATTTTGAAGATTGTATTAATGATAATATTTGCAATAGACTGTATCGCATTAACAGCTATCGTGTTGATGCAGGAAGGTAAGTCAGCTGGGCTTGGTGCCATTAGTGGTATCGCTGATACTTACTGGGGACAGAACAAGGGACGTTCTATGGAAGGTGCGCTGGTGAAGTCAACAAAATTCCTTGCGATTCTGTTTATTGTACTGGCAGCAGTGTTGAATTTGAAAGTATTTGCGTAGGATAAAGCATATTTTTAAGACATGAGAGGGACACTCCTGTATGGGAGGGTCCCTTTTTCAGATACCATAGTATGCAAGAGAAGTTAGCAGTGGCAAGTTCTATGTATCGCCACGCGTTCGGAAGAAGCTGTCGGTGGCAGGTTCTGTAGATATATACATGCAAAGGAGCAGAAAATGAGTAATAAATTCGAAAAAAGAAAAAAAGTGGTCTACAGTCTGATCTGTGATGACTTATATACGCCAATGAAGTTCAAGGAGCTTGCGATGCTTCTTCGTGTGTCAAAAGAAGAAAGAGATGAATTAAGACAGATCTTAGAAGCTCTGGAGCAGGAAGGAAAGATCTATCTTTCGAAAAGGGGAAAATACTGCAAAGGACATGCGAAACGTCTGACCGGTGTATTCAGGGCAAGTCTTAAGGGATTTGGATTTGTAGTATTGGATGAAGGAGATACTGACGATGTATTCATAGGTGCAGATGATACCTGTGGGGCATTTGACGGGGATCATGTAGAGGTTGTAATCTCAAAAGAACCGGAAGGAAGAAGCCGGGAAGGAAAGATTGTAAAGATTCTGGAACGTGGAATCCTGAAGGTTGTGGGTCTCTATCAGAAAAAGCCTGGAAAGAATTATGGTTTTGTGATTCCGGATAATCAGAGGTTTGACCAGGATATCTTTATACCGGTAGAACGGTCAAAGGGGGCTGTAGATGGACATAAGGTTCTTGTGGAACTGACATCTTACGGAGAAGACGGTAAAAAGCCGGAAGGAAAGATTGTAGAAATCATAGGTCATATCAATGATCCGGGTACGGATATCATGTCCATTGTAAAAGGTTATGATCTTCCGGTGGAATTCCCGGAAAAGGTATTAAAACAGGCCGAACGAGTGGCAAAACCGGTGAGTGAAGCCGATATGAATGGAAGGAAAGACCTGCGTGACTGGCAGATGGTGACGATTGACGGAGAAGATGCCAAAGACCTGGATGATGCAGTATCCCTTACAAAAGAAGGAGAGAATTATGTTCTTGGTGTGCATATCGCAGACGTAACGAATTATGTGCAGGAGAACAGCGCACTGGATAGAGAAGCGTTAGAGCGGGGAACCAGTGTGTATCTGGTAGACCGCGTGATCCCGATGCTTCCGCATACATTGTCCAACGGAATGTGTTCGTTGAATGCAGGAGAAGACAGACTTGCACTCAGCTGTATCATGACGGTAGATCCATTCGGAGATGTGATCGCCCACGAGATTGCGGAGACAGTGATTCATGTAGACAGAAGAATGTCTTATACCAGTGTGAAGAAGATTCTGGCAGATCATGATGAGGCGGAAATCGAAGAATATAGAGAACTGGTTCCGATGTTCGAAAGAATGCAGGAACTTTCCGGAATATTAAGAGCAAGAAGAAAAAAACGCGGTTCGATCGACTTTGATTTTCCGGAGACGAAGATGATCCTGGATGAACAGGGAAGACCGGTAGACATTAAGCCGTATGACAGAAATGTGGCGACAAAGATCATCGAGGACTTCATGCTTCTGGCGAATGAAACGGTAGCCGAAGATTATTACTGGCAGGAACTTCCGTTCGTATACCGTACACATGAAGCGCCGGATGAAGAAAAAATCCGGACATTAGCTACGTTTATCAATAATTTCGGATACTCTATGCACATTGGTGCCAATGAGATCCGGCCAAAAGAAATCCAGAAACTGCTCAGCAAAGTAGAAGATACACCGGAAGAAGCCATGATCAGCCGTCTGGCGCTCCGTTCGATGAAGCAGGCAAAATATACGGCAGAAAATGATGGACATTTCGGTCTGGCAGCAAATTATTATACACATTTTACCTCACCGATCCGAAGATATCCGGACCTTCAGATTCATCGTATTATCAAGGATAACCTGCGCGGACGGATGAATGAAAGCAAGATTGAACATTATCAGTCGATCCTGCCGGAAGTGGCAAAACGTTCCAGCGAGATGGAAAGACGTGCAGATGAGGCGGAGCGTGAGACGATCAAGCTTAAGAAGGTAGAATATATGCAGGCACATATCGGGGAAATCTTCGAAGGCGTGATCTCGGGAATTACAAAATGGGGCATGTATGTAGAACTTCCAAATACAATAGAAGGGCTTGTACATGTTACGAATATGACAGATGATCATTATGAATATGATGAGGCAAGATACGAGATGATCGGAATGCATACACGGAAAGTGTATAAGCTTGGTGAAAAGATTATGATCAAGGTTCTGGATGCAGACCGTCTGATGCGTACGATTGACTTTAAGATTGCAAGCAAGGGGGATATAGAAGATGGCGAAGAGTAATGACAAGATGGTTGCGAATAACAAAAAAGCATATCATGATTATTTTATACTGGAAAAATATGAGACAGGAATTGCACTGCACGGGACGGAAGTAAAGTCCTTAAGAATGGGAAAGTGCAGCATCAAAGAATCATTTATCCGTATTGAAAATGGAGAAGTCTTTATCTATGGCATGCATATCAGCCCATATGAAAAGGGCAATATTTTTAATAAAGATCCGCTCAGAGTCCGTAAGCTTTTGCTTCATAAGTCAGAAATCAATAAACTGATCGGAAAGACAAAAGAAAAGGGAATGGCGATCGTTCCTCTGAAGGTATATTTTAAAGGAAGCCTTGTAAAAGTAGAGATTGGTCTTGCAAAAGGTAAGAAATTGTACGATAAACGTCAAGATATTGCAAAGAAAGACCAGAGACGTGAAGCAGAACGTGACTATAAGATGAAGCTTCGCTAGAGTGTGACATATATTTTGCAGGAATAATTTTTCAGACATGCTCTAGAATAGATTAGGATTGAACAGGGAGAAGACAGGATATGGTACCTACAAAGAAGGAAGAATTAAGAAAACTGGTTACACAGACAACCATGGAGACATATGAAGAACTGACACCACATCTGGTGCAGATGATTAATGACACAGCAGCAAATCCGGAACTTACCGATGCACAGAAGCAGGATGAAATCTCTTTACATATGATGGGGTTTGTAAAATCATGCACCAATGAGATCATTATAGAAGTATTAGCAGACATCCTTGGGCTTGAGTAAGTGAAAAATATAGAGAAAAATAAACGGGAAAATAATTAGTCATTGTTGGAAATGTACGAAAATGCATTTTGGACAAACAAAAAGTCAGAAATCTTCTTGACAAAAAAAGTTTACGGGGGTAAACTACGGGACATAAAAGCAAGGGCGCTTCGAAAGATAACATTTCGAGGCGCTTTTCTTTTTTTGTAAGATAACTGCCGGGAGCTGTCTGTGGCAATTCCCTGCGGATGCATGATAACACAAGGGCGTGTATATTCTGTGAGTCGGCCACAGAAGGTACACGCTCTTTTTGTTTGAAGGTTGTTGTCATGTATCCGAAAGGAACTGGCGGAGGCGGGGAAAGGACGTTATCGTACATCTGAAGGATGAAGGAGGTAACATTATGACGAAAGAAGTATTAACGGCCATACAGGAAGCTGTAGGCACACAGGTATTTGGAATATGGTTCCTGATCGGTGCGGCTTTTGTATTTTTTATGCAGGCAGGATTTGCAATGGTAGAGGCAGGATTTACCAGAGCGAAGAATGCAGGTAATATTATCATGAAGAACCTGATGGACTTTTGTATAGGAACTTGTGTATTTATCCCACTGGGATTTGGAATTTTACTTGGAGAGGATGCACTCGGAGGATTCATCGGAGTACCGACACTTGGAATCTTTACCGATTATGCAAACTTCGACTGGTCTAACTTTGTATTTAACCTTGTGTTCTGTGCAACAACAGCAACCATCGTATCCGGAGCAATGGCAGAAAGAACCAAGTTCTTATCTTATTGTATTTATTCAGCAGTTATTTCAGCAGTTGTATATCCGATCGAGGCTCACTGGATCTGGGGCGGCGGCTGGCTTGCAAGCTTAGGCTTTCATGATTTTGCAGGTTCTGCGGCAATACATATGGTAGGTGGAACAACCGCATTTATCGGAGCTGCTCTGGAAGGAGCCAGAATTGGTAAATTTACAAGAGACAAAGATGGAAAAGTTACAAAAGTACATGCATTTCCAGGACATAACCTTGTAATCGGTGCACTTGGATGCTTTATCCTCTGGTTTGGATGGTATGGATTCAACGGTGCAGCGGCATCTACAGGATCCCAGCTTGCTTCAATCTTTATGGCAACTACGATCGCACCGGCAATTGCAACCGTTGTATGTATGGTATTTACATGGTTAAAATATGGAAAACCAGATGTATCTATGTGTCTGAATGCTTCCCTTGCAGGACTGGTAGCAATTACAGCTCCTTGTGATGTGGTAGATGCAGCAGGTGCTGTTATCATTGGTGCCGTAGCCGGATTGTTAGTTGTATTTGGCGTATGGTTCTGTGATTATGTGGCACATGTAGATGACCCGGTTGGTGCTGTTGCAGTACATTGCTTAAATGGTATCTGGGGTACGATCGCAGTCGGACTTTTTGCAACAAAGAGTGCACCAGAGTGTACCATCAAAGGCCTGTTCTATGGTGGTGGTTTCCATCAGCTGGGATTACAGCTTCTTGGTGTTGTAACTGTTATGGCATGGACGATCATTACGATGACAATCGTATTCAAAGTAATTGATAAGACAATCGGACTCCGTGTTACAGAAGAAGAAGAAATCGTAGGTCTGGATGTAAAAGAACATGGTCTTGCATCTGCATACGCAGGATTCAGTTTGATGGATATCACAGAAGGAAGCATGAGTATCAATGAAAATACAGAGCTTGGTGAGAATGATTACGATGAAGCAACAGAAGCTCAGAGAGCAGCAGCTATCAAAGTGGCAGCTCCGGTAGATCCAGAGACAGGAATCCACAAAGTGGTTATTATCGCAAAACTTTCAAGATATGAGAAACTGAAGAGTGCCTTAAATGATCTTGGAGTAACTGGAATGACTGTTACACAGGTTATGGGATGTGGAGTCCAGAAAGGTGCCGGCGAGAAATATCGTGGTGTTGAAATGGACGTAACCGTACTTCCAAAAGTAAAAGTAGAAGTTATCGTAGGAAGCATTCCGGTAGAAAAAGTCATCGATACTGTTAAGAGAACACTCTACACAGGACATGTTGGAGATGGTAAGATCTTCGTTTACAATGTACAGAAAGTTGTAAAAGTACGTACAGGTGAGGAAGATTATGACGCATTAAGAGATGTGGAATAAAAGAGAATTATAAAGATCAGAAATGACTGATAATGGAGACAGCTGTTATGATAGAGAGAAATTTCTATATGGCAGCTGTCTTTTTTATGCCAAAGTATTCGAAAGAAGCTGCCAGTGGCAGGCTCTGTAGATGTCAAAGCAAGCAAGAGAAGCTTCCGTGGCAGGTTCTGTAGATGTCAAAGCAAGCAAGAGAAGCTTTCAGTAACAGGTTCTCTGTGTTTTAGAAAAGAATTGAAGCAGTATGCTTGACATAAAGAGATTCTGGCACTATAATAAAATTTACCTAAAAGACAGTCTGCAAACCAGAAAAGCAACAATTCAGGGCTTGTACTGGTTTCGACGGGGGTCTGGAAGTTGGAGAAGCCATCCGTAGTGGGACACTACGTTAAAAGTTCCATCTAAATATAAACGCAGACAATGAATTAGCGTACGCAGCCTAATTAGGCAGCAGTCGGCCCCGGATCATCCGCTGTCCGGGTCACCGGCTTCAAACAGGCGGAGCACTTCGTTTCCAAAGCTTTGAGGAGATGGAAGAACTTATGAAGCTACTAAAGTGTGTAACCTGTCATTAGGTGACACATGGAGGGAATGTCAGAATAATGACTGTGATGGGAGATGCTCGAATGGATGGGCTTTCGGACGCGGGTTCAACTCCCGCCAGGTCCACTAAAAATATCCCGGAATTCTTAGTTGTAAGAGTCCCGGGATATTTTTTTGTACCAAAGTATGCAAGAGAAGCTGCCAGTGGCAGGTTCTCTGTATTAGAATATAATAAATGATAATGAGAATAAATATCAAAATAAAGAAAAGTAATTGCGCTTCTAAAAAAGCTATGCTACATTTATTGAGTTAGAAGCGTGCAACAAAAGTTCAATAGACTAACTTGATAAATATATGTTGGTTTAACAATATAAAGAAATTATCACAGATAGTCTGAAAAGCTTGAGGATATAAAAAGACAAAACAAGGATAAAAGTATGAAAAAGCGGATTGTAATTGCTATTTTATGTGCCACTATGTCGGTGGGAATGGTTGGATGTAATAAAACGGAGTCTTCTTCAGATAAGACCCAGACATCAACTGAGAATAAAACAACAAAAACAGATACAGCAAACGATGAAAAACAAAGCAAAGATATCTTTGCGATGGATACCTATATGACGGTCACAGCGTATGGAGAACATGCACAGGAAGCCGTGGATAAGGCAGAAGAAGAGATCAACAGATTAGACGGGATGTTATCTACCGGAAAAGAGACCAGCGAAGTATATAAACTCAATCAGGCAGGAGAAGGAACGGTATCAGAGGATACCGCCTATCTGTTTGAAGAATCAGAAAAGCTCTATAAAGAGACTGACGGCGTATTTGACATCTCTATCTATCCGGTAATGGATGCCTGGGGATTTACCACAGAAAATTACAGAGTTCCGGGACAGGATGAATTGAACGCATTGCTTGAAAAAGTGGATGCATCGAAGATTATGTATGACAAGACATCAAAAAAGATTACACTTCCGGAAGGAGTGAAGATTGATTTTGGTGGAATCGCCAAAGGATATACCTCTTCCAGGATCATGGACATTTACAAAGAATGTGGAGTGACAAGTGGTCTTGTAAGCCTTGGCGGTAACGTACAGCTGTTAGGTAAGAAAACGGACGGAAGTGACTGGAAAGTTGCCGTGGAAAGCCCGGAAGAAGACGGCAATTATCTTGGAATCTTACAGGCGGCAGATAAGGCAGTTATCACATCCGGCGGCTATGAGAGATATTTTGAACAGGATGGTAAGAAATATCATCACATTATTGATCCGGCTACCGGATATCCGGCGGAAAACGGTCTGACATCCGTTACAATCGTAAGCGATGATGGAACATTGGCAGATGGACTTTCCACATCACTGTTTATCATGGGAAAAGATAAGGCAGAAGCGTTCTGGAAAAAGAACAGTGATAAATTCGATACGATCTTACTTACAGATGATAATGAATTATATGTATCTGAGGGAATTGCAGATAAGTTTGAATCTGATTATGACGTTCATGTAATGAAAAAATAAGGAATGTTAGCAGAAGGAAATGTTTGGAACGAAAGATTCCATATAGTACAGTGACATGAAAAGACATAAACATGAAATAGAGGCGAAGTTATGGAAAAGGAAAAGATTATCAGAAAAATCAAACAGGGAGCACCATTTACATCAGCGGTCGTAGTTGCAGCATGTATCGGGGTGTCGTTAAGCGGGTATCAGGCACCGGTGTATGAAGCACAGACACAGACAAAAGAAACAAAACCAGTCAAGACTGAGGAGACGAAAGCTGAAGAAGCACAGGCAAAAGGTTCTTTTGATCTGGAAGATGGAATCTATAAAGGAACCGGAACCGGTTATGCAGGCGAGGTCAGCGTGGCAGTTACGATCAAAGATAAGCAGATTACAGCGATTGATATCTTGAGTTCATCGGATGATGCAGCATTTTTTAACCGTGCGAAAGGTGTGATCGACCGCATCATTGCAGGACAGACACTGGAAGTCGACGTGGTATCGGGAGCGACTTACAGTTCTAACGGAATTATCAGTGCGGTAAAGAATGCACTGACAGGTGAAAAAGACAGCGGAACAACCGGGCAGTCACAGTCGGGCAATGCAGCGGCAGAAGGAAGTACGCTGACACTTGCAGATGAAGCGGAAGCGGCAGCATATAAAGACGGAACCTACTACGGAACGGGAACAGGATTTGGTGGTACTTTAAAAGCACAGGTTGTGATCAGCGGTGGAAAGATTGCATCGATAGACGTGATCGAGAATCACGATGACAGCAGTTACTTAAGCCGTGCAATGGCTCTTATCAATAACATTATTGCAACACAGAGCACGAATGTTGATGTGGTATCAGGAGCAACCTACAGTTCTAACGGAATCAAGAGTGCGGTAAGAGATGCATTAAGACAGGCAGCGGTAAGCGGAAGCGCAGTAGCTGAAAATGCAGCGGATGACAGCCAGTCATCACAGGATACATCAGATACCACACAGGTAACCGGTAATTTCCCTTATAAAGAAGGAATCTATTACGGAACAGCAGAAGGCTATAACGGTGACATCGAAGTTGCGGTAGTCCTTCAGGATCAGTCCATCAAAGCCGTACTTGTGACAAAGAATAATGACGATGCCAGATTCTTCGACCGTGCGATGGAAGTTGTAAAGAATATTATGAAAAAGCAAAGCACCGACGTAGACGTGGTATCGGGAGCAACTTATAGTTCCAACGGTCTGATCAATGCAGTGAAAAATGCATTAAAAGAAGCCGAAAAAGCAATGAACGGACAGCAGACGATAGAAGAAGAGAAAAAAGCAGACACCACAGAACTTGAAAAGCTTCTGGAAGAAGCAGACGGACTGGTACAGGACGAATACACAGAAGCAAGCTGGGCGGTGCTTGAAGTAAGAGTAGAAGATGCGAAGAAGCTTGTAGACGCAGATAAGACAAAGATCACGCAGGATGAGGTAGACGAAGCAGTTTCCAATCTGAATCAGGCGATGGCGTTACTTGAGAAAAAGGACGACGGCGGAGACGATAATGATAATAACATTTTCAAAAATGGAATTTATGAAGGAATCGCGCTTTGTAAACCGGATGAGGATGAAGATTTTGAGGCATATAACCTGTCCTTAAAAGTTACGGTCAGGGACGATAAGATTGTTGCGGTTACGGATGTGACAGGCGATGGAGATTCATCTAATGATAAATACATCAATAAAGCAGCAAACGGAACATCAAGCAAGAAAGGCGTCGCAAGTCAGCTGATCGGCAAATCCGATACAGAAGGAATTGATGTGATCAGCGGGGCAACCTGCTCATCAAAAGCAATCCTGGAAGCGTGTGATAACGCACTGGTTGCTGTAAAGAACAGTAAGGCAGAAAGCGGAGAATAAGGAGAAAAAGAATGAGAGAATTCTGGGTGAGGCTGGTCAGTGCGATTGCTGTAGTGGGACTGATCTTTGGATATAATTCAGTCCTGGATACAAGAGCAAAAGACGACCAGATTGCAAAATTAAATGCCAAGATTACCGATGAAAAATCCGGTGATTCCGAAGAATCCTCCGACGGAGCTTATAAAAACGGAACTTATACCGGAGAAGCAGATGGATTCGGAGGAACGATTGAAGTAGAAGTAAAGATAGAAAAACATAAAGTTGCAGAGGTAAATATCGTATCAGCGGACGGCGAGGATGGATCGTATCTGTCAATGGCAGAAGATATCATTCCGAAAATTCTAGAGGCACAGAGTGCAGATGTGGATACCATAAGCGGAGCAACCTTTAGTTCTACAGGAATCAAAAATGCAGCAAAAGAAGCACTGGAAAAGGCGGTAGAGTAAAGTGACAGAAAAGACAGAGAAAAAGTTAAATGTAAAACAGATGAAAAAAATACATACCTGGTTAAGAGCAGCCATTCAGTTATTGTATTTTATCTTTATACCATCTGTGTATACCGCAGCATTTGCCGGAGTAAAATACATATTTACACAGATCGGAGCAGGTGAAAAAGTGGCACTTACTTCATTCGTAAGTGTACTGATCGTCGTATGTGTATATACGATGATCTTCGGAAGGTTTTTCTGTGGATTTGCCTGTGCGTTTGGAAGTTTTGGAGATGCAGTAAATGCAATATATAGAGCAGTCTGCAAGAAATTAAAGAAAAAGCCGGTTCAGATACCGGAGCATGTGGCATCAAAACTTGCATATTTAAAATATGTATTACTGATCATCATCGTCCTGATGTGCTATAACGGTGTATACAGCAAGGCGCAGGGAACAAGTCCGTGGGATGTATTCTCTATGCTTCATGCAGGAAACTTCCGCCTGGGAGGTTACGGAATTGGTCTTGTTATATTGATTTTGTTGATTGTGGGAATGTGTCTGGAAGAACGTTTCTTCTGCAGAAACTTATGTCCGATGGGAGCAGTATTTTCACTGGTTCCGGTATTACCGTTATTCTCACTTCACAGAGACCGGGGAAACTGCATTCCAAAGTGCAGTGGCTGTACAAGAAAATGTCCATCCGACATCGGACTTCCGGAGGACGGATCATGGAAGGTAGAGGGAGACTGCTTTCAGTGCCAGAAATGTATCGACACATGTCCGAAGAAAAATATCCACTGCGGAGTAAAGGCACTTCGTGGAAATGAAATATGGTTCACAGTACTTAGAGCTGTGATTTTACTTGGATTGTTTATCTGGCTTGGTGTATAGCCGGATCATAACAGAAGAGATCCGACGGCGACGGATCCTGAGAAGTAGTCAAACGCATCCATATGGAATTATAAGTCACCTTACGTTCGAAAGAATCTGCCAGTGGTAGATTCCGTAGATACCATAGCATACAAGAGAAGTTGTCAGTGGCAGGTTCTCTGCATTACGGGGATTTGTAAATAGTCTTTAAGGATGCGCAATTTTTGGGTTATAGGTTAGCGATGGCTAACTTAATAATAAAATTTATCAATAAGGAGGCTTTTATGAAAAAGAAAGAGATGAAGACAAAAGCAATGGCTGTGGCCATGTCAGCAACAATGGCAGCCAGCATTTGCCCGGTTGTACCGGCAATGGCGGTAACAAAAGACCAGGTGGCAAAAGATGGCGTATATACAAAGATAGCTCATGTTACAAGAACAGAAGCAGATGTAGACGATGAATGGGATGAATATGACGTTGAAGTCTCTCTGACTGTAAAAGATGGGAAATTCTCAGATATCACAGTAACTCCGGGTGAAGGGTATACAGATGAGAATAAAACATATCTGGCAAAAGCATACAGTAAGTCAAAAGGTATCCAGACATTATTAAAAGATAAAGATGCAACAGAAGATACAATTAACGGATGGGATACTGTATCAGGAGCAACAAGATCCTCAACAGCTATTAAAAAAGCAGCCCTGGAAGCAATCCAGTCAGCACCAGTAGCAGAAGCACCGGTAACAGTGGATACATCTGCTCTGGAAAAATCAATCGAACAGGCAAAAGCGCTGAACGAGTCAGATTATACAGCAGAGACATGGAGCGTATTAAAAGAGAAACTTGCAGCAGCAGAGACAGCTGTTTCTGAAAAGAAATCCCAGGATGCTGTAGATACAGCAAAGAATGAACTGGATGCAGCAATTGCAGGACTTAAGAAAGCAGAAGTGGCAAAAGAAGTTTATGTATTGATGAATATTCCATATAATGCATTTTATCAGGCTGATACAAACAGTAAAACAGACGCCGTTTCTTCTGCAACACTTCAAAAAACAAGAGTCAGTGGTCTTGCGGGTGGATCTTATCATGTAGACCCGGAGGGTTCAGATATCAGCGGAGTGACATTCCCTGTTAAAATCAGTTCAGATGCGTTAAAGAATTATAAGCAGGTTACGGATGACAGTAAAGTTTCTATTACGACAAGTGTAAAAGGAAATACAAGTACAACAGAATATACAGGAAAAGATGCCCTTTTTGAAAGCGAAAACTATTCTTATTATATTTTGAGTGAAGAACCATCATATTATAAAGAAGCATCGGTTGAATCTGATGGAACTCTTTCGTTTGGTAAGGTTATAGGAACAGCACAGACATTAAATGATGCTACAGGAGAATTTTCAACAGAGACACGTTACGGAGATTATGAATTAGATATGACTGGTTTGCCGGATTCTATTTCTAAAGTATACGGTGTTGTGATTGGAACGAAAGAAGGAGATAAATACGGACTTCGCCATGTGGAAAACATTTGGAAAAAGACAGAACTTGCATGGAGTACAGGATTTGTTACGGAATCGCATGGAAACCAACTGAGTTATGAAAATTACAAGGCTATGATGGGACAGACCATTAACCAGGTAACTTATTATACAGATGCAGGAATTTATGAAATTCCGGTGAATATCTATGTGCCGGTTAAATTCTCAGGGGAAGTAAAAGTTGAAGATACTGAGCTGGAGTCTGGAGAAACAACGTATACAGTCAGTGGTATTCCGGATGATTACGAGGCACAGTATAGCGTAAAAGGGCTTAAAGATGTAAAAGCAAAAGATGGAAAACTTACATTTGACAGCAAAGATGCAACTCCGGGACAATACACTTTGACAATCAGCGACAAGAGTGGTAAATACGCAGATATTACTACAAAGTTCCTTCTTACAACAGATAAGGTACCGGTTATTTATGATGAAGAAAGTAATGGTTTAGTACCGGCAGAAAAATATAGCCAGAATGATGCAGATGCGTACGTGAAAAATATTTCTTCAGTAATAGTAAATGGAGAAAAATATGCAGCAACAGGAAAGGGTTCTGTAAAGATTATTAAAGAAGATGGAACATTAGACACAACAGCAAAGCCGTTTGCAGATGCAAAAGATGGGGATAAATATGAAATCACAGTTGCATCAACTGGATATACAACTGATTATGATTTCACATATACAGTGAACGATCAGAATGAATACAAATATGTATACGCAGGACTTACATGGGCTGAGTACTGGGCAGCAGAAGGTGTACAGGCAGCAGGAGATGCTTCATCATCTGAGGCAGTAGATACAAAGGGAGAATCCGATAAGGGAGCATTCGATGTTGTAACACGTGCAACAACAAACCACGGATTACACAGAGGAAGCTATCAGTGCTCATCAGTCATCTATATGAAAGATGGATCTACTTACAGTGTAGCATACTATCCGGAAGCAGACAGCCGTACAACGGCAGTACTGACAAATGGCCAGAAAGTCACATACAATACAGAGGATATTGACCACTACATCGTAACAGGACTGAAATATGTACCAGTGAAAGTTGCAGCAGCTGATTACGAGGCATTTGCGCAGAAATATGCAGTAGTAGAGAATGGCTCAGAGTTAACAGGAGGATTCTCAGAAGGAAATCTTTCAAGCTACTCAGGAATCACAGCAAATGTAACAGAGAACACCAATGGTCTTAAGACAGCAACTAAGAATGAGGATGGATCATTCAGCTTCTCAGCAAGAGAAACAGGAACAGAATCCGGAATCACAGGACAGGAATTAAAGACAGCACCAACAGCAGAGGATGCAGGACTGACAGTCAAAGAAGCAAAGGGATCATACGGAGAGTTCTTAAGAGTAGATCTGACTCAGAACTATGGAGATCTTGGAGCAAATATGCAGGCTGTAAAATGGACATATTATGGCGATGACAGCACATACAGCAATGCAAAAGCAACATACGGAACAAAATTCGCATCAGATAACTGGATGCATAAATCAATGGGAATCCAGCTCGGACTTACTGATTCCTTAAGATGTACCCTTCCAGAGGGAACAGATGGAACCGGATACTGGACAATTACAATCTCAGCACTTGGATATAATGATGTAACATATCAGTTCCAGGCAACCGATGAGAACATCGTAAAACCAGATGCCGGAGAAATCAATACAGCAAATCTGGAAGCAGCAATTGCCAAAGCAGAAGCACTGAATAAAGATGAATACACAGAAGCAAGCTGGGAAGCAATGCAGAATGCACTTGCAACAGCTAAGGCAGCACTGGAAGCAAAAGAAAGCCAGACAGCAGTAGACAGCGCAGCAGAAGCTCTTGACAGTGCAGTAGCAGCACTTGTAAAGGCTGATTCAGAAGATCCGGTCAAAGAAGTATCTACAGACGCACTGGAAAAAGCAATCAGCACAGCAGAAGGCTTAAAAGAGTCAGACTACACAGCAGACAGCTGGAAAGCACTTCAGAGTGCCCTTACATCAGCTAAGACAGCATTGGCTGAGAAGAAAGATCAGACAAGCGTTGACGCAGCAACAGAGAACCTGAACAAAGCAATCAGCGCCCTTGTAAAAGCATCTTCAACATCAGGAAGTACAACAACTACAACAGGTACATCCGGAACAAAGACAGGCACAACAGGATCAAAGACATCCGGAACAGCTACAGGATCAAACAGCAGCACAAAAGCAGCTAAGACAGGAGATCCGGCAGGTGTACTTGGATGGCTTGGACTTGCAGTTTCTTCACTCGGAGCAGGAATCGGTGGATTCAAACTGAAAAGAAGAAGAGACGAAGAAGAAAAATAGGCAGTGTTCATAGAAAAAGAGTATATCATACGATGATTCACTGAGAAGGAGTTTCAGAAGTGAAAGTGCTCTGTGAACATATCTGATAAAAGGCAGGATATTTATCATATCATGTATGGACTTCTGAAAAGTTAGAATTAAAAATCTAATGATTCGGAGAACAAACAGTACATGATAAGGTGGAAGTCCTGCCTTTTTTATTGCCATGGATTTGCAAGGAGATGCGAGAGTGTGTCTGAAAATCGTTCCTGCAATCTACATGCCCCATTTTGTGGTATGTCTTGTAGAAAGCATTTTCAAGACACACTTTAGTGGCAGGTTCAAAAAAGATGTAAAAGTACTGACGGTGGAGAGATGTATAAGAAAATATAAATATTTTCACAAAGCTAACATAGTTCTTTGTTATAATATAATTAAAATGTCGGAAGGCATGAGGATTTTCAAAAAATAATGCAAAATCAGGACATTTATACCATTATGAGAAAAACATTTTTAATCCATAAGAATTGTAAGAAAGATATACGAGGAGGGCACACACATGGATAAAATTAAAATTTTAGTAGTAGACGATGAAAGCAGAATGAGGAAGCTTGTAAAGGATTTCTTAGGTAGAGAAGGATATCAGGTAATTGAGGCCGGGGACGGTATGGAAGCAATGGAAAAATTCTATGATGAGAAGAACATTGCACTGATCATTCTGGACGTTATGATGCCGAAGATGGACGGATGGCAGGTATGCCGTGAAGTGCGTCAGGAATCCAAAGTACCGATCATCATGCTGACAGCAAGATCAGAAGAAAGAGATGAACTTCAGGGATTCGATCTGGGCGTGGACGAATACATTTCCAAACCATTCAGTCCGAAGATTCTGGTTGCCAGGGTCAATGCAATCTTAAGAAGAGCCAATGTATTGGGCGGTGGTGATGAGATTGATGCCGGAGGTATTCTGATTGACAAAGCAGCACATCAGGTGAAGATCGATGGAAAAGAGATTGAATTAAGCTTCAAGGAATTTGAGCTGCTTGCGTATTTTGTGGAAAATCAGGGCATCGCATTGTCAAGAGAGAAGATATTGAACAATGTATGGGATTATGATTATTTCGGAGATGCAAGAACGATCGATACCCATGTGAAGAAATTACGAAGCAAACTCGGAGAAAAAGGCAATTATATCAAGACCATCTGGGGAATGGGATACAAATTCGAGGTTGATGCATAATGAAGATAGAAAATTTAAAAAAAAGGATGAAACCACAGAATGTACACCGGTCTTTAAAGACGCAGATGATTATGGTATTTGTGGGACTTCTGATCTGTCTGGTAGCAGCATTCATGATCATCAATGGAAGATTTCTGGAGCCATATTATATCAGTAATAAGGAATCACGTTTTATCGAACTCTATGAGAATTTGAACAATGTATCCAATGATGATGACTGGGATGCGAAAAAGAAGAATGATTCATTGCTTCATTTTGCAGAAAAGAATAATATATCTTATCTGGTTATTGAAAAAGATAGCGATGTCCATACCAATGTCCATGATAAGAATATGCTGAAAAATCAGTTAATGGGATATTTCCTGAATCAGGCGCAGAAAGAAAGCAGTGTGCTCAAATCAACGGATAATTACCAGATCACAAGATCCTGGGATCCGTGGAATCAGAACTACTATATCGAAATGTGGGGCAATCTTGATGACGGAAGCCAGTTCCTTTTAAGAAGTCCGGTAGAAAGTATAAAAGAAAGTGCGGCAATATCCAATCGTTTCTTATTATACATAGGAAGTATTTTGATCGTTATTACGGTTCTTCTGATCTGGTATTTTTCAAAGCGGATCACAGAACCGTTAAGAGAACTTGCAAGATTATCTGACCGTATGGCGGATCTGGACTTCGAAGCCAAATATACCAGTGGAGGGAGTAATGAGATCGGAGAACTGGGAGCGAACTTTAACCGTATGTCTGAAAAACTGGAAAGCACGATCTCAGAATTGAAAAAAGCGAACAACAGCCTGCAAAAAGATATTGAACAAAAAGACAAACTTGAAAAGATGAGAAATGAGTTCCTTGGAAATGTATCGCATGAGTTAAAGACCCCGATTGCACTGATCCAGGGATATGCAGAAGGGCTAAAAGAAGGGGTTAACGAAGATGCAGAGAGCAGAGATTTCTACTGTGATGTTATTATGGATGAAGCAGCCAAGATGAACCGTATGGTGAAAAATCTTCTTACATTAAACCAGCTGGAATTTGGTGATGAGGATATTGTATTTGACAGATTTAATCTGACAGCACTGATCGGAGGGGTGTTACAGAGTATGGAGATTCTTGCTGATCAGGCGGATGCGACTGTGAATTTCCGTCAGACAGAAGATATCTACGTATGGGCAGATGAATTTAAGGTAGAACAGGTAGTGAGAAATTACGTAAGTAATGCATTCCACCATGTAAGCGGAGACAAGGTAATAGAAGTTAAGATGATCGTAGAAGGTGATAAGGTAAGAGTCACAGTATTCAATACTGGTACACCGATCCCGGAAGAAGATATTGGTCATATCTGGGATAAATTCTACAAAGTCGATAAGGCGCATACAAGGGAATATGGAGGCAACGGAATCGGATTATCTATCGTAAAGGCAATCATGAAGTCCTTCCATCAGCAATACGGAGTAAAGAATTACGACAACGGTGTTGAATTCTGGTTCGAACTTGATGTAAAATAAAAACTAACAGTTCACCCGTGAAAACACATAATGAAAGGCAGGACAAAAAATGATCGCAATTATTGATTACGACGCAGGAAACATAAAGAGTGTGGAAAAAGCCATGCAGCTTCTGGGACAGGAAGTAACGATTACGAGAGACAGAGACACCATTATGAATGCAGACAAAGTCATTCTCCCGGGAGTAGGCGCATTCGGAGATGCCATGGGCAAGTTAAGACAATATGGTCTGGATGAAGTGATCCGTGATGTGACAGCAAAAGGGACGCCGTTCCTTGGAATCTGCCTGGGATTACAGTTATTATTTGAAAGAAGTGATGAGACACCGGGCGTAGAAGGTCTTGGTATCTTAAAAGGTGAAATCTTACGAATTCCGGATAAAGAAGGCCTTAAGATTCCGCATATGGGATGGAACTCTTTAAAATTCCAGAATAACGGACGTCTGTTCAAAGGCATTCCGGAAGATTCTTACGTATATTTTGTGCATTCTTATTATCTCAAAGCAGAAGATGAAGGAATCGTAACAGCTACAACAGAATACAGTACCCATATCCATGCATCCGTAGAACAGGGCAATGTATTTGCCTGCCAGTTCCATCCGGAAAAGAGCAGTGATATCGGAATTCAGATTCTGAAAAACTTTGTGGAATTATAGGGAGGATGAACAGATGCATACAAAGAGAATTATCCCATGTCTGGATGTTAACAACGGAAGAGTCGTAAAAGGTGTGAATTTTGTGTCACTGCGTGATGCAGGTGATCCGGTAGAGATTGCAAAAGCTTACGATAAAGCAGGTGCCGATGAGCTGGTATTTTTGGATATTACAGCATCTTCAGATGCCAGAGGCACAGTTGTAGACATGGTACGTAAGGTAGCAGAAAATGTATTTATTCCATTTACCGTCGGTGGAGGAATCCGTACGGTGGATGATTTTAAAGCATTGTTAAGAGAAGGGGCAGATAAAATATCCATCAATTCATCTGCGATTAATACACCGAATCTGATCTCAGAAGCTGCAGAGAAGTTCGGAAGCCAGTGCGTGGTTGTTGCGATTGATGCGAAGAAGCGTGCAGACGGAAGTGGATGGAACATTTATAAAAACGGCGGACGTATTGATGTAGGGATTGATGCGGTAGAATGGGCAGCAAAGGTTGAAAAACTGGGAGCAGGCGAGATCCTTCTTACCAGCATGGACTGTGACGGAACAAAGGCCGGATATGATCTGGAGCTTACAAAAGCAATCGCAGAAGAAGTGAATATTCCGGTGATTGCATCCGGAGGAGCCGGTAATCTGGAGCATTTTTACGATGCACTGACAGAAGGAAAGGCAGATGCGGCGCTGGCAGCATCGTTATTCCATTATAAAGAACTGGAAATTAAAGAAGTAAAAGAATATTTGAGGGAAAGAGGCGTATCTGTCCGTCTGTAATATAAGAGCAGACAGCAAAAGCAGATACAAAGAAGATAAAGAAATGGCAGCAATTAATAATGACTGGCTGGAAGCTCTAAAAGGAGAGTTTAAAAAGCCTTATTATAAAAAATTATTTGAAACGGTGAATGAAGAATACAGAACCAGACAGATATTTCCGCCGGCAGATGATATCTTTAATGCATTTCACCTGACACCTTTACATAATGTAAAAGCGGTTATTCTGGGACAGGATCCTTATCATAATGTAGGACAGGCGCATGGTCTTTGCTTTTCTGTAAAGAAGGGGGTAGATATTCCACCGTCTCTTGTGAATATTTATAAAGAACTCCATGATGATCTTGGATGTACGATCCCGAATCACGGATGCCTGACCAAATGGGCTGAGCAGGGTGTACTGATGCTGAATACAGTACTGACCGTAAGGGCGCATCAGGCGAATTCCCACCGGGATATCGGATGGGAAGAATTTACCGATGCAGCGATCATGGCATTAAACAGCCAGGACAGACCGATCGTATTCATCTTATGGGGAGCACCGGCGCAGAAGAAAGCGAGAATGCTGAACAATCCGAAGCATCTGATCTTAAAGGCTCCGCATCCAAGTCCGCTTTCGGCATACAGAGGATTCTTTGGAAGTAAGCCATTTAGCCAGACGAATGATTATCTAAGGGCGCACGGGGTAGAACCGATCGACTGGCAGATAGATTAAAGAAAAGTAAAAATTGAGGGAGTATAGAAGATTTATGAAACGAATAAAAGCACTGATTGCAGTAGTCGGAGCAGGAGTACTTCTGACTGCGTGTGGGAATCCATCTAAAAAAGGAGTGGAATACCTGCAGGAAGGGGAATATGATCAGGCAATCGAACAGTTTGAACAGGCAGTAGAAAAGAACAAAAATACAGGCGATGCCTACCGGGGAATCGGAATTGCCAAATGGGAACAAAAAGATTATAAGGGTGCAAGAAAAGCATTTTTAAAGGCACTGGATAATGATGCTGAGCAGACAGGAACGATCTACAATCTGATCGGAAGCTGCGATCTGAAACTTGAAAAAGGAAGCGAAGCACTGAATTACTTAAATCTGGGACTGGAGCAGGATGACATCAGTAAGAAGCTGAAAAAGGAGATGCAGTTCAATGTGATCGTTGCTTATGAACAGATGGAAGACTGGGAAAGTGCAGAGGTAAAATTAGAAGATTACCTGGCAAGCTATCCGAATGATAAAGCCGCGAAGAAAGAAGCGGAATTTTTGAAAACCAGATAGGGAGAATACAGAAAAAAAGTATGATTGAAATTAAGAAAGAGACAGAACGGGTTATTCTCGTTGGCGTAAGTCTTTCCGAGACAGATGATACAAAAGAGTCACTGGAAGAATTAAAAGATCTGGTATCCACAGCAGGAGCCGAAACCGTGGGAATGGTGATACAGAACAGGGAGCAGCAGCATCCGGGAACGTACGTTGGAAAAGGAAAGTTAGATGAGATCAGAAGCCTGATCTGGGAACTGCGGGCGACCGGAATTGTCTGTGATGATGAATTATCCCCGGCACAGATGAAGAACCTTCAGGATGAACTGGATATCAAGGTAATGGACCGTACACTGGTGATCCTGGATATCTTTGCTGCAAGGGCATCTACAAGTGAAGGTAAGATCCAGGTAGAGCTTGCACAGTTAAAATACCAGCAGACACGCCTTACCGGATGGGGAAGAGCCATGTCAAGACTGGGAGGAGGAATTGGTACCAGAGGACCAGGAGAGAAAAAGCTTGAGATGGACAGGCGCCTCATTAAGAGCAGGATCGCGCAGCTTAACCGGGAATTAAAAGACGTTAAGAAGCACAGAGAAGTCACCAGAGAACAAAGAAGCAGAAGCCACATGCCGGTGGCTGCAATCGTAGGGTATACGAATGCAGGAAAGTCTACACTTCTGAATACATTGACAGGAGCAGGCATCCTGGCAGAGGATAAGCTCTTTGCAACGCTGGATCCGACGACGAGAGACTTAAAGCTCCCAAGCGGTCAGGAGATACTGATGACAGACACGGTAGGATTCATCCGGAAGCTGCCGCATCACCTGATCGAGGCATTCCGAAGTACCTTAGAGGAAGCAAAATATGCAGATCTGATCATTCATGTGGTCGATGTATCCAATCCAC
>ERZ827037.1550-NODE-1550-length-23755-cov-3.615865_pt1 | contig 23755 bp, 24 predicted proteins | sample MGYA00519924_ERZ827037 | MGnify/ENA primary metagenome ERZ827037 (study PRJEB31778, sample SAMEA3449250) | human gut metagenome | biome: human gut; feature: human-associated habitat; material: faeces | place: United Kingdom | collected 2010/2012 ...
ATGATGGCCTCTGTCATGGGCACCCTCATGGGCCGCAAGATCGCGGAAGAGGGCTGAAATCCAGTAATCAAAACAAAGCCGCCGGGAAAATTTCCCGGCGGCTTTTTGCTCCTCCGCTGTCAGAATTTCGATTTGCGGGTCGTTTTGTCAGTGAACGGCGCCGGGAAGGGAGTGGATACCAACGGAAGAGATCACTTATACAAAAGAACAGGCAGAAGCGGCAGTAAGCCGCTGGGCCGATACGGTGCTGCGGGTGGCGTATACTTGGACCGGCAGCATCCACGATGCCCAGGACATCTGCCAGACGGTGCTTTTGAAACTGCTGACCAGCCCCCGCCGCTTTGACGAAGAGCGGCTGGAGCGGGCTTGGGTGCTGCGGGTGACAGTCAACTGCTGCAAGGACCTCCGCAAGTCGGCGTGGTATCGGCGGAGAGCGCCTCTGGAAGCAGCAGGAGAGACCGCCGTGTATTTGCCGGAGCCGGGGGAGAGCCCGGTGCTGGAGGCAGTACAGGCCCTGCCGGAGAAGTATCGCCGGGCTATTTATCTGCGCTATTATGAAGAATATGCCGTGGAGGAGATCGCGGTGCTGATGGGGTGCAGCCCTGGACAAGTCAGTACCTATCTCTACCGGGGCAAGGCGAAGCTGAAAACGATGCTGGGAGGCAGTTATGGAACAGAATGTCTATCGGAATGAACTGGAGCGGCTGTGTTTTACGGAGAAGGGAAAAGCAGCTCTGACCGATGCTCTCATGGCGGAACAGACGGCAGGGGAATCCCACCGTCATGTCCGCTGGATGAAACGGGGAGTTGCGGCGGCCCTGGCGGCGGTTCTGCTGGTAGGCACCGCTGCCGCAGTGGCCGGGTCACTGTGGGAGAATTACTTCGGATCGCTGGATCAAGGACAGCAGGAAGTGTTGGAAAGCCTCAGCAAAGGTCTGCCTGCTGCTGTCACCAGCAATGGGGCTACCATCACGCCGCTGGATGCCTTCGGCGCAGAGGGCGTTCTGTATCTGATGCTGGAGGTGGAGGCCCCGGCAGGGACCGTCTTACCGGTGCTGGATGAGGAAGAGGCCGTTTACTGGCTCTCCGGCGGAGTGGACCCGGCGGTGCGGATGCGGCTGGAGACAGCGGATGGCCGGGAGCGGGAGGACATCTCCTATTCCACCGATGTTACCTGCCTGGAAGATGACGATCCCACCGACAATAAAATCATTGTAGTGGTGAATCTCTCGGCGGATCAGGACTTGTCCGGGCTGACCCTCCATATCCCCGGCCTCTGGAAGTGGGAGACCGACAATACCTTTACCCCCATCTTCACCGGAGATTTTTCCTTCCTGATCTCGGAGAATATGGGCAAAGGCAGCGCAGTGACCCTGGACGTTGATGGCGTCACCACCCAGACTCCTTGGGGGCCCATTACCCTGCAGACCATGGAACTCTCGTCTTTGGGGATCCGGTGGAGCTATCGAATTGACGATGCCACAGCCAGGGCTGCAGAGCAGGCGGCCGAGGAGATGTCGCAGGACCAGAACGGTATGTCGGTCCAGGCAGCGGACGGGAGCCAACTGGCGATGGAGGTCTCCATCACCCCTGACGCGCCGGTGAGCGTAGTGCTGAAGGACGGCACGGAGGTGTCGGTCTCCGGCGGCTTTGCCAGAGAGGAGGACGGCATTCAGGTCTGCTCCGGTGCCTTTGCTGTCCCTGTGGATCTGAGCCAGGCAGACCATCTGCTGTGGGGCGATACGGAGATCCCTTTAAACTGAATCAGGGCCCAGTCCGGGGCGGCGATTGCCGCCCCAACTTTTTTTGACAAACACCGGGCGGCGTGATATGATACAGAGCCGAATGTATGTGTAAAGGAGAACCTCAATGGAATTTCTGAAGAAAAACGCCCTGGGCATTTTGATCTGCCTGGTGCTGGCTATTCCCGCCTGGCTGTTGGGACAGCGGTTCGAGGTGGTGGGAGGCCCCGTGTTCGCCATCCTCATCGGCATGGTCATCGCCCTCGTCTGGAAGGACCAGGGAAAGGCCAAAAGCGGCGTTACCTATACCTCCAAGAAGATTTTGCAGCTGGCGGTGGTGCTGCTGGGCTTTGGCATGAACCTCTCCAGTGTGCTGCAGGTAGGCGGACAGTCTCTGCCCATCATCGTCTCCACCATTTCAACGTCTCTGATCGTATCCTTTGTTCTCTATAAGGCCATGGGGATGGATGCCAATATCTCCACCCTGATCGGTGTGGGCTCCTCCATCTGCGGCGGAAGCGCTATCGCCGCTACCGCACCGGTGATCGGCGCGGACGATGAGGAGATCGCCCAATCCATCTCCGTCATCTTCCTCTTCAATGTCATCGCGGCGCTGATCTTCCCCACGCTGGGCGGGGCTCTGGGGCTTTCCAACGAGGGATTCGGCCTTTTTGCCGGAACCGCTGTCAATGATACCTCTTCTGTCACCGCCGCCGCTTCTGCCTGGGATGGCATGCATCCCGGCGCCAACACGCTGGATACCGCTGCCATCGTAAAGATGACCCGGACGCTGGCCATCATCCCCATCACGCTGGTGCTGGCGCTGCTGCGCACCCGGCGGGAAGGAAAGCAGGGAGGTGCCCAGGTGAACATCAAGAAGATCTTCCCCTGGTTCGTGCTGCTGTTTTTGGTGGCGTCCATCATCACCACGCTGCTGCCCATCCCCGCCGGCTTGGTGAGCTTCCTGAAGAGCGCCAGCAAGTTCTTCATCGTCATGGCCATGGTGGCCATCGGCCTGAACACCGACATCGTCAAGCTGGTCAAGACCGGCGGAAAACCCATCTTCATGGGCTTTTGCTGCTGGGTGGCCATCGCCTGCGTCAGCCTGCTGGTCCAGCACCTGCTGGGTATCTGGTAATTCGGCAAAACGCTGTGCCCCAATGCCTGCAACCTGAAGTTGACAAACTTCCAACCGCCGCGTTCTTGCCGGAATGCGGCGGTTGGTCTATTCTGTTGCCGATCCAAAGGAAAGCGAGTGTACAAACCATGCGATTTTCAGAGAAACTGACGGATCTCCGGCGCAGACGGGGCCTGAGCCAGGAACAGCTGGCGGATTTTCTGGGCGTCACCCGGCAGTCTGTCAGCAAGTGGGAGTCCGGCAACGTCATGCCGGAGCTGGGCAAGCTGATCGCGCTGTCCGATCTCTTCCATGTGACTGTGGATGCGCTGGTAAAGGACCGGCTGGACCTGCCGGACCCGGACCAGCCAGGCCATATGGAGGAAAACCAGGCTGCCCGGCTGGAGGCCAAGATGGATGATCTGGCCCAATACATGCGGGGATATGCGTACGACAGCAAGATGCAGCTCTTCGGCCTTCCGCTGGTGTCTATCCGGCTGACCCGCCGCGGCTTCTGGGGCCGGGACAGTGTGGCCAAGGGGATCATCGCCATTGGAAACGCCGCCGTAGGCGTGGTGGCCATCGGGGCCTGCAGCGTGGGGATTCTCAGCATCGGTGCACTCTCCGTGGGCCTTTTGTCCCTGGGTGCTCTGGCGGCGGGGGTGGGTGCGCTGGGCGCTGTGGCGGTGGGGGCCGCGGCCTTCGGCTCCTGTGCCGTGGGCGTGTACGCCGGAGGTGTGGCCGCCGTGGGAAAGGAGATCGCGGTGGGCGTAGCGGCCCTGGGCAAGACTGCCGTGGGGCAGGAGGCGGCGGGGGAGCATGTCCTCTTGTGGGGCAGCGGGCTGACCCGCCCGGAGGTGGAGTCGTTTTTGCGAAGCTGCCATCCAGGTCTCTGGCAGCCGCTGCTGGACGCGCTGACGTTTCTGGGCGCCCATATTAAGTAACCCCATCCGGGTATAAAAAAGCGGAGCGCATGGCAAACCGCCATACGCTCCGCTTCTTTTTCAGAATGAAACTCCGATCATCCCGGACAACTATATTACTTTCCCAGGACCTCATGCCGGATATAGGAAAAGGCGGCGTCCTCACCCTCGTCCCGGAGCTTGAGAAGCATGGTTTCCAGCAGCGCTGCAGTCTCCGGTGCGATCAGCAGGCGCTTTTGCATGGAACGCTGGAAAAAGAGATACGGGTCCGCCAGCTGAAAGTCCTTGCCCCGGTATACCCGGCTGGCGGCCAGGCGGTCGCAGAACATCTCCGCCACATACTTTTTTGGCATCTCCACGCCGATGATGCCCTCGCCCCGAATGCTGTAATCCGTCCAGTACTCAAAGTGGTGACGGTTCCGGCCCTTGTGGTGGAGCCAGGAGGCGCTGTATCCCCGCTCCCGCCGCTGAGCATCATTGGGGCTGCGGTCCCCCTGGAAATATTTTACGCCTGCCCAGAACTCGATGGGGGAATACTTAGACAGGTCATGGGTCAATCCCTGCCAGTAAAGGCCCAAACGGAAGCAATACTTCCGCACCAGGCGGCGGTGATGGCTGATGGTTTTTAAATGGCCCCAGAAGTGCAAGAGACGTCCCTCCGCTTTTTCAGATTCATGGTTCAGTATAGCACAGCGGCGATAAAAAGACGAGAAAAATTTTCGCATGGAACGTGTCGTCCCGGCAGACACTAAGCGGGAGGTGGTCAAATGGAGGGTGCGTTGCTGGAGTGTCCCAGAGCATGGGAGCGGCTGCTGCCGCCGGGTATCCGCCGGGCAGAGACGGCAGCGGAGCTGGAGGGACGGGACTGGGATCTGCTGGCGCTGACGGTGGGAGGATGCACCGCGGTGGCAGAGCGGAAAGTCCGATGCCGGATTTTGCTGCTGCCGGGAAGTTGGGAGCGGCCGCTGCCGCCGGGACTGACGGCAGATACTGTGATCTCCTACGGCCTCTCCGCCCGGGACAGCCTCACGCTCTCCAGCCTGACGGAGCCGGTGTTGTGCATACAGCGTCAGCTGCCCCGGCCGGACGGAGGGCGGGTAGAACCCCAGGAATTTTTGCTGCCGGTGCTGCCGGGACCGGCGGAAGTGCTTCTGCCCCTGTTGGGCGTACGGCTGTTGCAGATCCCACTGGACCGGGATCCCTTTGCATGGTAAGCTGATGCAAAGGGGAAGGAGGGGAGCCCATGGAGCTTCTTGCGGCGATCTTGATTCTGGGCGGAACGGCAGGCATCTGTTGGGTACTCTACGGACGTGGGAGCGGTCCCACCCGTTGCATCGGCTGCGGAAAGTGCGCTGCGGACGGCCGCTGTATCCTTACCGGAGAACACTGGAGCGGGGCCTCGGCTGAAAATGGAGAAAAAAGAGGAAATCCCCGTTGACAATCCCTCTGAAACAGGTATAATAAATTCGTTCGACAAACGCATTGACAAAGCCAGCCCGGCGAAACCGGCCAGAGCGAGAGGGGAGCGGTGAAAGCCCCTTGCCAACGCCGCAGGGCAGCCACTTTGGAGCAGTCCGCGAAGAGCGGAACGGATCATCCCCGTTACCGGATGACTGGAGATGCCCTCTCGAAAGGGCAGATCAGGGTGGTACCGTGGAGTTTTTCCGCCCCTGACGCAGGTCAGGGGCGGTTTTTCTTTTCCGGGCATCATCCGCCCGGCAATCCGTTTGTCCAAGCATGTAAAACCATCCGGAAGGAAATGAATTTAGGAGGAAACACACTATGGCACATCCCTATCATGGACTCAACGAGCTGCGGGAGATGTTCCTGAGCTACTTTGAAAGCAAGGGACATCTGCGTCTGCCCAGCTTTTCCCTGATCCCCCCGGCCAACGACAAGAGCCTGCTGCTCATCAACTCCGGCATGGCTCCCATGAAGACCTGGTTCACCCGGGAGGAGGAGCCCCCCCGCAACCGCGTCACCACCTGCCAGAAGTGCATCCGCACCGGCGACATCGAGAACATCGGCAAGACTGACCGTCACGGCACCTACTTTGAGATGCTGGGCAACTTCTCCTTCGGTGATTACTTCAAGAAGGAAGCCATTCCCTTCTGCTGGGAGTTCCTCACCAAGGTGGTAGGCCTGGAGGAGGACCGTCTGTATCCCTCCATCTACCTGGATGACGACGAGGCTTTTGAGATCTGGAACAAGGACATCGGCATTCCCGCCGACCGGATCTTCCGCTTCGGTAAGGAGGACAACTTCTGGGAGCACGGCGCCGGCCCCTGCGGTCCCTGCTCCGAGGTATATTATGACCGCGGCGAGGAGCATGGCTGCGGCAAGCCCGGCTGCACGGTGGGCTGTGACTGTGACCGGTATATCGAGGTGTGGAACAACGTCTTCTCTCAGTTCGTCAACGACGGCGAGGGCCACTACACCGAGATGCTCAACAAGAACATCGACACCGGCATGGGCCTGGAGCGTCTGGCCTGCGTTTGCCAGAACGTCAACTCCCTCTTCGACGTGGATACCGTCATGAATATCACCCACAAGGTCAGTGAGATCACCGGCGCTCACTACGGTGAAAGCCATAAGACGGACGTGAGCCTGCGGGTCATCACCGACCATATCCGTTCCTCCGTCATGATGATCTGCGACGGCATCCTGCCCTCCAACGAGGGCCGGGGCTACGTGCTGCGCCGTCTGCTGCGCCGGGCCGCACGCCACGGCAAGCTCCTGGGCGTGGAGCGTCCCTTCCTCCACGAGGTGGTGGACACCGTCATCCATGAGAACGAGTGCGCCTATCCCGATCTGCGGGAGAAGCAGGCCTATATCACCAAAGTCATCCGCACCGAGGAGGAGAACTTCGCCCGCACCATTGACGGCGGCATGAAGATCTATGACGAGATGCTCGCTTCCCACAAGGCGGCAGGGGAGACCGTGTTCTCCGGCGCCGACGCCTTCAAGCTCTATGATACCTATGGCTTCCCCGTGGACCTGACAGCGGAGATGGCGGAAGAGGCCGGCATGAGCGTGGACCGCGAGGGCTTTGACAAGCTGATGGAAGAGCAGCGCGTCCGTGCCCGGAAGGCCCGTGAGGCCCTGGGCGATCTGGGCTGGGCCGGCATCGAGTTCGGCTCCGATATGCCCGCCACGGAGTTCGTGGGCTATACCGCCAACGAGATCGCCGATGCCAAGGTGCTGGCGATCGTGGTGGAAGGCGAGCTGCGGGACGCCATCGTCTCCGGCGCTGAGGCGACCCTGGTCCTGGACAAGACCCCCTTCTACGCGGAGATGGGCGGCCAGGTGGCCGACCACGGCGTCATCACCGCCGACGGCTGCACCTTCACCGTGCGGGACGTGCAGAAGAACAAGGGCGGTAAGTTCCTCCACACCGGCGTGCTGGAAAGCGGCGAGCTGAAGGTGGGCGACACCGTCTCCGCCTCCATCGACGTGGAGCGCCGCAAGGCCGTCATGCGTGCCCACAGCGCCACCCATCTGCTGGATGCGGCGCTGAAGAAGGTGCTGGGCGACCATGTCCACCAGGCCGGCTCCCTGGTGGAACCTGACCGGCTGCGCTTCGACTTTACCCATTTCGAGGCTATTACCCCTGATCAGCTCAGCGAGATCGACCGCATGGTCAACGACGCCATCCTGGAGGGCTATCCCGTGGTCACCGAGGTGCTGCCCATTGAGGAGGCCCGGAAGAAGGGCGCTGTCGCCATGTTCGGCGAGAAGTACGGCGAGACCGTCCGCGTGGTAGAGATGGGCGACTTCTCTATGGAATTCTGCGGCGGCACCCATCTGGACAACACCGCCAAGGTGGGCTCTTTCCGCATCAAGTCCGAGTCCTCCATTGCCTCCGGCGTGCGGCGGATCGAGGCAACCGTGGGCAAGCTGACCCTGGAGACCGTCAACCGTAACCAGGAGATGCTCTTCCATGTGGCCCAGATGCTCAAGACCAACCCCGGCGATCTGGAGGGCAAGATCTCCCAGCAGCTGACCGAAATGAAGGAGCTGCGCCACGCCGTGGAGAAGTTCCAGGCGGAGGCGTCCCTGGGTGAGGCACGGCAGTTCCTGATGTCTGCCAAGGACGTCAAGGGTCTGAAGGTGCTCACCGCTACCCGCAACGGCATGGATGCCAACGGCCTGCGCCAGATGGGTGACTTCCTGCGGGACAAGGAGCCCAATGTGGTGGCTGTGCTGGCCTCCATCAACGGCGAGAAGATCAGCTTCCTGGCCGTGTGCGGCAAGGAGGCTGTGGCCCGGGGCGTCAAGGCCGGCGAGCTGGTCAAGACCGTCTGTGCCGTCTGCGGCGGCAAGGGCGGCGGCAAGCCCGACAGCGCCATGGGCGGCGGCAGCGACCTCCTGAAGCTGGACGACGCGCTGGCCAGTGTGGACGATTTCGTCTCTTCCAAGCTGGGGTGAGCCATGACCCAGCAAACCACAGTTTTGTTTGAACACCGGCATACGCATGACCAGGCGTTTTTACGGAGCTTCTACTGGCATTCCCTGACGCTCTCTCCCAGCTATATGCTGCTGTGGGCTGGTCTGTTTGCCGTGGGTATGGTCCTGGCAGTGCAGTCTATCCGGGAAGGCGCCAAGGGAACGGGATTGCTCTGCGGCGTTGCCGCGCTGGTGTGCCTGCTGCGGGGATTTCTTGTTGGCTGGATCCGGCTGCAGCGGGAGTATAAGACCATGGCCAAGGAGTATGGCAAGGACGGCTGGGAATCCGTGATGCGCTTCGGCGAGAACATCGAAATGCTCGATGACGACCGCACCACCGCCGAGGTGGAGTGGAGCGACTGCCGCAAACTGGAGGACCAGGGATCCTGGCTGCGGCTGGAGCTCCGGGACGGCTGGGGAGCGCTGTTTCTGCGCAAGGCTGACTTTTCCAAGGGAACAGCCGCAGAATTCTGCGCCTGGCTTGCCCAGGAGCATCCCGAGATCCCCCAGAGCGTGAAGCGCTGATACCCGCCAACACACGGCAGGGAGGAGACGATTATGCTTCCGAAAGACCCGTATATCCTTTTGAGTGTCGTCAATGCCAGGCTCCGGGATCAATATACAGACCTGGCGGACCTGTGCGCCAGTCTGGACGAGGACGAGGATGCCCTGCGGCAGACGCTGGCAGGGGTTGACTATCATTACGATCCGGTCCATAATCAGTTTATCTAAATCCGTGGGAAAGGAGGTTTTCTGAAATGTCTGATTGCTTGTTCTGTAATATCATCGCAGGGGAGATCCCCAGCAGCAAGGTATATGAAGACGACGTCTGCTTTGCCTTTAACGACATCGCGCCCCAGGCGCCCACCCACTTCCTGGTGATCCCCAAGACCCACATCCAGTCCGTCTCCGAGATCAACGGAGAGAACAGTTCTGTGGTGGCCCACATCTTCGAGGTCATCGCCAAACTGGCTAAGGAGCAGGGCATGGAGAGCTATCGCGTGGTCTCCAACATCGGCGAGCAGGCGGGGCAGAGTGTACATCACCTGCACTTCCATGTGCTCTCCGGTCGGGATATGACCTGGCCTCCGGGCTGAGCTGTTGGCTCCAGAATCAAAAGTGCCCCCGGTGCGTTGATGCGCACCGGGGGCTTTTTTATGGGGGGAGAAGGATCAGCAATCCGGGTCCACCGTAACGGCAGGAGCGCTGCGGAAGGTATCAAGGCTCACTGCTACCAGCAAAACACCGCAGGTGATGGCTCCGGGGACCGTGGCGCCCAAGCCGAAAGGCTGGCCCGCCAGCTTCCAGCCAACAGTGACAAAGAATCCGCCCAGCATGCCGGCGATGATGCCGGCCTTGGTGGCCTTCTTCCAATACAGTGCCGCCAGAGCAGGGAGTCCAGCTGCCGCTGCGTAAAACGCCCAGGCAAACATCAACACGTCATAAGCGCTCTTGATGTACAGCGCGATGACCAGTGCTCCCAGGGCCAGAACCACGGAGGCAATGCGGGAGAAGAGGATCTCCTGCTTTTCGCTCATCTGAGGATGAAAGGTCTTGCCCAGGTCGCTGACCACCGTCTGGACGGACACCAGCAGGTAGCTGTCCGCAGTGCTCATCATCACCGATAAAATGCCGGAGAGAGCAAGTCCGGTGAGGCCCGGGGGCAGGATCTTGATGGCCAGCGCCGGAACCACGGCGTCGGCGGTGCCGAATTCCTCCACCACGTTGGGCAGGATCTGCTGGGCGGCAAGTCCCATCAAAAAGAGAAGGGCAATGGTGACAGCGTACACGGACGTCCCCCAGAACATGCCCCGTCGGGCAGCCTTGGGGGTCTTGGCGGCAAAGGCCCGCTGCCACATCTCTGCTCCCGCCATGGTAAAGACCAGATAAGTGACGATGTCCCCCAGAATCTCGCCGTCAATGTGAGGCGTGATGTAGCTCTTGTCCAAATTGGCCCAAAAGTTGCCGAAGCCTCCCAAAAAATCCAGGCTGGCGGTGGGAATCATGATGTAAACGAAGATGATGAGCATGAAAAACTGCACCACATCCGTATACACCACACCGAAGAGACCGGAAGCGGCGGTATAAATGATAAAGATGGCAGTGGCGATCAGTGCGCCCATCTCATAGCTGATGCCGATCTGACCGCCCAGAAGCTTGATGATGGTGGCAGTGGCGGTGACTTGAGCAGCCACGGTGCCCACCATGGCAAAAGCCACCATGGCAGCCAGGATACATTTGGCCGCCTTGCCGAAACGGAACTCAAACAGCGCCGGGATAGATTCAATGCCGTAGCGTTCTCCCACCCGCTGGATGCGGCCGGCAAACCCGGAGAAGATGAACATACCCAGTAGATAGGGGAGAGCGGTGGCTACGGCGGCAAAGCCGGTGGTATAGGCGATGCCTGCCCGGCCCATCATGGCGCTGCCGCCGATGATGGTGGCGCATACCGTGGCGGCCAGCACCACAGGCCCCAGAGTCCGGCCGGCCACATAGTAGTCGTCGGTGTTGTTGATCCGCTTGACGAACCAAACGCCCACACCCAGCATGAACAGCAGGTATGCCGCGATCACCAGCAGATCCAGAGTCGACACTTCCATCATGGAGAACACTTCCTTTCCAAAAGAGATTTCCTGTGCGGTCTGCGTTATGCAGCTGTATGTACAGGTAAAATAATTAACTTCAGTATAGCAATTTAACCGGTTTTCTGTCAAACAAACACAAATGTTTTGTATAATTATACAATTAGCGGTTTTGAAATCTGTGGGAATCGAAAAAGGTAGTCCTTTATTTATGCGGTGTTGGGGGAAGCTTTCTCCTGGCAGCGCGGCTTTTTTTGCGGCAAGTCCGCCTTTTCACCAACCGGGCCTTTACAGAAGGCATCCCTTCTGCTAAAATATTTTGGCTCCATATGGACACAATATTGCCTGACAAATGGTTCCATTTGGTAGCATTTTATTGGGTGATTCATATGGAAATCAAACGACTGTACGATCTCCGGGAAGATGCGGACCAATCGCAGCAGGCAATTGCCGACTATTTGAATATGCACCGCAGTGTTTATCGCCGGTATGAGAACGGGGAACGAGAAACGCCTGCCTGGGTGGTTGATAAGCTGGCCGACTACTATCACGTCAGCACCGACTATCTGCTGGGCCGGACTGACGAGCCCACACCGCCGCCCAAAAGCAAATGAGAAAACTGGCCTGCTTCGCGGGATCTTTTTCTCTGGGCATTTTTCTTGCCCAGTATCTGCTGCCTTCCTCCTGGCTTCTGCCGGGGGCGGCGGTGTGTTTTGCTGTTGCCTGCGGGGCCTTGCTGCTTCCGGAGCGCTGGCGCAGGCGGATGCTTCTTGCCGGTGTGGGACTGGCGCTGGCCCTGGGGTGGAACTGGCTGTATGTCCGGGAGGTCCAGTCGCCTATGGAGGCTCTGGCAGGGCAGGAGCGGCAGGTGACCATGACGCTGTGTGCCTATCCCTCTGCCACGGACTACGGTGCCAAGGCCACCGTTCGCATCGAAGGGATCCCCTTCGGAAAGGCCGTATATTACGGGGATGCATCCCTTCTGGAACTGCGTCCGGGCCAGACTGTTATGGATACGGTGCTGCTGCGCAGCGCCGGAACTATCCGGGATGACGACGTTACCACCTTTACTTCTAAGGGGATTTTCCTCTTGGCGACTTCCCGGGGAACGCCGGAGGTCAAAGCAGGCAGTGTCGGATCACCCCGCTGGTGGCCGGCGGAATTGGGCCGGGCCATGCAGCTTCGGATTGCCCGGCTCTTTACCGGGGATACCGCTGCGTTTCTTACCGCCATTTTGACCGGAGACCGCAGCGGCCTTTCCGTCCGGGCAGATTCAGATCTTTCAGAGGCGGGGCTTAGTCACATTTTGGCGGTCTCCGGCATGCACTGCATGTTTTTGCTTCGGATGATCCAAGATGTTACGGGAAAACACCGCCGTCGACTGGTGGCCGGATGGGGGATCCCTGTGCTGGCATTCTACGCGCTGCTCACCGGCGGCAGCCCCTCTGTGGTGCGGGCCTGTGTGATGGTAGTGTTCTACCTGACAGCGCCCCTATTTGGCCGGGACAGCGATGGCCCTACCGCATTGACGTCGGCGCTCTTTTGTATCCTGCTGGTGAATCCCTTCGCTGCGGCCTCCATCAGCTTGCAGCTTTCCTTCGGGGCCATGGCCGGCCTTTTATGGGTCAGCGACCGGCTGTACCGGATGCTGGCAGGGCAGGGAAAGCATGGGAAGATCTTTTGCTTTACAGCATCCAGTATTTCTGCATCTGTTGGCGCATTGGTATTTACCTGGCCCCTGGCGGCGTATTATTTCGGCACGCTGGTGCTGGTGTCTCCGCTGAGCAATTTGCTGTGCCTCTGGGCTGCCAGCGGGATCTTTTTGACAGGGCTTTTGACATTGGGAGTGAGCGTGATCTGGCTGCCGCTGGGCACACTCTTCGGACTGGTGCCCCGGCTGCTGATCGCGTATCTCCTCCGGGTCGCCCATGGGCTTGCATCGCTGCCCTATCATGCATTGTCCATGGACAACCGGTATCTGTGGCTATGGCTGATATTTGTCTATGCGCTCTTCACCGCCGCATGTCTGGGGCGGTCCGGCAGACGGCGCCGCTATGCGCTGGCCTCGGTTTTGGCGGCGGTGATGCTGGCTGCTTCCGTTCGCCTGTGGACCGGACGTTATGACGACGGCCGCCTCCATATCCTGGCCCTAGACGTGGGGCAGGGTGCCAGCACACTTTTATGTGACAACGGTTCCTTTGCCCTGGTGGACTGCGGCAGCTCCGACAGCTGGTACAGCGCCGGAAGCATTGCCGCAAACCGGCTCCGGAGCATGGGATGCCGTCAACTGGACACGCTGATCCTGACCCATTACGACACCGACCACGTAAACGGCGTGGAGGAACTTCTTGCACTGCTGCCGGTGAAAACGCTGCTGGTGCCGGACACCGCAGATGACTCGGGAGTGCGGGAGAGCGTGCTCCTTGCGGCCGCAGCTCACGGGACGGCTGTGGAGATCGTGACGGATACATACACGATTCCCATGGGCGAGAGTACGCTGCAGCTCTACTCCACAGAGGGCGGTGAAACCGATAACGACAGCGGCCTGGTGCTGCTGTGCAGCCGGGAACCCCACGATTTTCTGATCACCGGTGATCTGGATGCTGCCGGGGAACGGCGGCTGCTGGAAGCCCGGCAGCTTCCGGATATCGACATCCTGGCAGTGGGGCACCACGGTTCCGCGTCCTCCACCTGCGAGGATCTGCTGGATGCGCTGGAGCCGGAAACAGCCCTCATCAGCGTGGGCAGCGGCAACAGCTACGGACACCCCGCCGACGAGACACTGCGGCGGCTCCGGAAAATCGGGGCGGACATTTACCGCACAGATCTGCAGGGAACCATTGAACTGACTTTGAATTGAGGAACACACATGGCATATACAAAAAAGACCGCAAAAACCAACGAGGCGTTTCAAAAGCTCAAGGCGGACCTTTCTGCCGGGACACCGGGCTGCGCCTATATCTTCTATGGGGAGGAGAGCTACCTTCGGGAATACTATCTGGGAGAGCTGCGGAAAAAGCTGGTCCCCGCTGGATTCGAGGAGTTCAACTACCACCGGCTGGAGGGGAAGGACCTGACGGTCCAGGCCCTGGGGGAGATGGCGGAGGCTATGCCCATGATGTCGGAGCGGACGCTGATCGTGGTGACGGACTGGGACCTCTACAAGCTGGGAGAGGAGCAGAGGGAAAAGCTGATCGCATTTCTGGACGACATCCCGCCGTATTGCTGCGTGGTATTCGTGTACGATACGGTGGAGTATAAGCCCAACCGGACCCTCAAGAAGCTGGCAAAGGCCATCGGGGACCATGTGCAGGCAGTGGAGTTCCGTGCGGCGGAAAACAGTGACCTGATCGCCTGGATCGCCCGGCGCTTCCGGGCACTGGGAAAAGACATCGACCGCCAAACAGCGGAGTATCTGATCTTCACTTGCGGCGGGTTGATGACGGGGCTGGGGCCGGAGATCACCAAGATCGGCACTTATGCCAAGGGCAAGACCATCACCCAGAAGGACATCGATGCCGTGGCGGACCCGGTCCTTTCGGCGGAGGTGTTCCGCCTCTCCGACGCCGTGGTCCAGGGGAACTATGACCGGGCGGCCCAGATCCTGGGGGATCTGCTGAAAATGCAGACAGAGCCTATCGTCATCCTGGCGGCCCTGGGCAGCCAGCTCCGCCGGATCTACACCGCCCGCATGGCCATCGACAGCGGAAAGGACAAATACTGGCTCATGGAACTCTGGGAAATGAAGTCCGACTATCCGGCAAAGCTGCTGCTCCAGGCGGCCAAAAAGACCACCGCTGCCTGGTGCGGCGATGCGGTGACCATGTGCCAGGTGCTGGACCGGCGGATGAAGAGTGAAAAGGGCATCGACCCGGCAGGAGAACTGAAGCTGCTGCTGGTGCGGCTGGGAGCGGGACGGCGATGAAGAAGATCAAAGAGGTCATCGTGGTGGAGGGCCGCTACGACAAAAATACCCTCTCTCAGGTGGTGGATGCCACCGTGGTCACGCTGGGGGGCTTTGCGGTGTTCAACGACCGGGAGAAGCTGGCCTTTCTCCGCCGCCTGGCGCTGGAACGGGGCCTCATTGTGCTGACTGACAGCGATGGCGCCGGATTTGTGATCCGCAACTACCTCAAGGGTGCGCTGCCCCGGGATCGGGTCAAGCAGGCCTATATTCCGGACATCCACGGCAAGGAGCGACGCAAGCGGGCGCCCGGCAAAGAGGGCAAGCTGGGAGTAGAAGGGATGCGCCCCCAGGTGTTGCTGGAGTCTCTCCGCCGGGCTGGGGCCACATTCCTGGATGAAGAAGATCAGAGCACAGCCCCAAAAGAGCCCATCACAAAGGCGGACCTGTTCGCTCTGGGACTCACCGGCGGCACCGGCAGCGCCGCCCGGCGGCAGGCGCTGCTGCGGCAGCTGGACCTGCCGGAGCACCTGACGCCCAATGCTTTGCTGGAGGCACTGAACCTGCTTTACACCCGGGAGGCGTTTTTGAAATCCGCAGAATCCCTGTTTTCCAGAGGAAGCGAATAATCATACAAACATTTGTGTTATTTGACAAAATTTGTGTATTTTTACAGCATAAATTGGGGAAATGATCCAGCGCTCGCCAAAATTCGACAAATTTCGCGTCCAAGCCGTGTTACCCTTACTCCTGAAAGAAATCCATGGGGGAGGGGTTTCACTTGCGGAGAATTTTTGTTGGGGACGCAGTCTGCGGCCAAAAGTTGATCCGCTATTATTTGTTGGAATATGATACCGCCGGGCGGGCATGTTACGGCATCCAGGTGGAAGTGGGTCGGGAAAAGACTGTGATCCCGCGCATCACACCGTCACAGGTGGCTGTGCTGGCGCTGGCGGAGCGGCTGATCCGGGGGTGTGTGACCCCGGTGACGGCCCGGGACGTCGTGGAGGACTGGCTGCTGACGTAAGGCTGGATTGTCCCTTGCAATTTTCAGGCAGATTCTGTATAATTAGGTTCTGCTTTTGAAAATGCTGTATTGGGAGGACTGACACGCATGGCAGATGAGAAGAAAACCGTGCAGGAGGAGCTGCCGGAGAGCCGGAACTTCATCCACGCTTTTATCGAGGAGGACATCGCCCCCGGCGGACAGTTTGAGGGCATGACCGTCCACACCCGTTTTCCGCCGGAGCCCAACGGCTATCTGCATATCGGCCACTGCAAGGCGCTGTGCATTGACTTCGGCACCGCTGAGAAGTTCGGCGGACTGTGCAACCTGCGGATGGACGACACCAACCCTGCCAAGGAGGACACGGAGTACGTGGATGCCATCCAGGAGGACATCCACTGGCTGGGCTTTGACTGGGGCGACCGCTTTTTCTACGGGTCCGACTACTTTGAGCAGGATTACCAGTTTGCCGTGGAGCTGATCAAAAAGGGCCTTGCCTATGTCTGCGAACTCAGCCCTGAGGAGTTCAAGGCCAACCGGGGCGACGTAGGCGTGCCTGCTGTCAGCCCGTATCGGGACCGGCCCATTGAGGAGAGTCTGGACCTCTTTGAGCGCATGCGCAACGGTGAGTTCCCGGAGGGATCCAAGACCCTGCGTGCCAAGATTGACCTGGCCTCCGGCAACTTCAACCTGCGGGACCCGGTCATCTACCGGATCCGCTATATCCACCACCACCGGCAGGGAGATAAGTGGTGCATCTTCCCGATGTACGACTTTGCCCATCCCATCCAGGACGCTCTGGAGGGGATTACCCATTCTCTGTGCTCTCTGGAATATGAGGAGCACCGCCCCCTGTACGACTGGGTGGTGAGCAACCTCTCCATTCCGTACCACAAGCCCCGCCAGATCGAGTTTGCCCGCCTGAACATCGACCACACCGTCATGAGCAAGCGCAAGCTCCGCCGTCTGGTGGAGGAGGGCCGGGTCTCCGGGTGGGACGACCCCCGGATGCCGACACTGTGCGGCCTGCGCCGCCGGGGCTACACGCCCAAGTCCATCCGTAATTTCTGCGACCGCATCGGCGTTGCCAAAACGCCCTCTGTCATTGAGTATTCCTTCCTGGAGCACTGCCTGCGGGAGGACCTCAACGAGACCGCTCAGCGGGTGATGGCAGTCCTGCACCCGGTGAAGCTGACCATTACCAACTACCCTGAGGGTCAGAGCGAGACGGTCACCGTGGAGAATAATCCCGTGGATCCCAACGCCGGTACCCGGGAGGTCACCTTCTCCCGTCACCTGTGGGTGGAAGCGGACGATTTCCTGGAAACGCCGGTGCCCAAGTACAAGCGCCTCTTCCCGGGCGGCCCCGAGTGCCGTCTCAAGGGCGCCTACCTCATCACCTGCACCGGCTGCGTGAAGGACGAGGACGGCAACGTGACGGAGATCCTGGCGGAGTACGATCCCCAGAGCCGGGGCGGCGATCCCGCCGACGGCCGGAAGGTCAAGGGTGCCACGCTCCATTGGGTGGATGCCGCTACCGCCGTGGATGCTGAGGTCCGTCTCTATGACAACCTCTTCTCCGATCCCAGCCCCGACGCCGCGGACAAGGATTTCATCGCCTGCCTGAATCCGGATTCTCTGAAGATTCTCACCGGCTGCAAGGTGGAATCCAGCCTGGCCAACGCCACCGCGCCGGCCAGCTTCCAGTTCCTGCGCCAGGGATATTTCTGCCTGGACAAGGACTCTGCTCCCGGCCATCTGGTCTTTAACCGGAGCGTCAGCCTGAAGGACAGCTTCAAGAAATAAACACACGAAAAAGCGGAGCGCCGCAGGCGCTCCGCTTTTCTTATCCGATTTGTGTCCGGAAAGCCGTACCGGACCCGGAATCTTTACACTTCGATCTTCCGGTCCAGCTTGTAAAAGGTAAAGATGCCGGTCCCCAGAAGCGTACCGTCCTGATTGGTGATCCGCACGTCAAAAACGGACAGCGTCCGGCCGTGCTTGCTCTCCTGGGCCTCGGCGGTGAGAACGTCCCCCAGCTGGGCGCTGCGGAGGAAGTTGTAGTCGGCATTCACGGTCACAGCCAGATAGCCGTGGGAGGCCATGGCGGATCCGCTGGCGGTATCCGCCATGGAGAAATACACGCCGCCGTGGGGCACTCCCACCGGGTTCAGATCCTCCGGCCCTACGGTCTTGGTGACCCGGGCGTAGCCCTCCCGCAATTCCTCCACCACAATCCCCAGCCGCTGACAGAAGGGACTCAAGGTATTCCGGCTTTCCTTGATCTTTTCATAAACATCCATGTAAGACTGCTCCTTCGCACCGTTTTTTCCATTGTACCGCAGAAGGGAAGCGCCGTCAAAGGAAAGCTGCGGGGAAGGAGACGCTGAAAAAAGCGGCCCTCAAGGGCCGCTTTTCGGAACCGTCAGATATTTTTCTTAATGGTATTGATGGCGCCCTTTTCCAGCCGGGAGACCTGAGCCTGGGAGATGCCCACCTCGGCGGAGACCTCCATCTGGGTCTTTCCTTCGTAAAACCGCAGAGAGAGGATCCGCCGCTCCCGGGGGTCCAGCCGCTTGAGGGCCTCCTTGAGGGCAATGCGGTCTGTCCAGTCTTCGTCGGTGTTCTTCGTGTCCCGGACCTGATCCATGACGCAGACAGCGTCCCCGCTGTCGGAGTACACCGGCTCGTACAGCGACACTGGGTCTACGATGGCGTCCATAGCGAACACCACCTCTTCCCGGGGCAGGTCCAGTTCTTTTGCGATCTGCTCCACCGACGGCTCCCGCTGGTTCTCCGCCAGCAGGCGGTCCCGGACCTGAAGTACCCGGTAGGCCGTATCCCGCATGGAGCGGGATACCCGGATAGCGCTGTTGTCCCGGAGGTAGCGGCGGATCTCGCCGATGATCATGGGCACGCCGTAGGTGGAAAAGCGTACCGGCTGATTGATGTCAAAGTTGTCAATGGCCTTGATGAGGCCTACGCACCCTACCTGAAAGAGGTCGTCGGCATTCTCACCCCGACTGGAAAAACGCTGGATCACGGACAGAACCAGCCGCAGGTTTCCCTCAATCAGCTGTTGGCGGGCATTCTGATCCCCGGCCTTCGCCCGGCGCAGCAGCGCCATGGTCTCCTCGTTTTTCAGTACCGGCAGCCGGGCGGTGTTGACCCCCGCGATCTCTACTTTTCCCTGCATCCAAGCAGCCTCCCCACACATGTCAAAAGCTTCTTTGCTCAGTATGGACGGCACCGTTTTTTCCTATACTGGAAGCTTTTGTCGCTTTGTGGGCAGCAAAGCGGCCTTTTGCGGGGGAATGGTCGAAGGGTGTTTTGCAGAGCGGGCAGGAAAGAGGAGGGCATAGGACGGCCTGCCGGATGCATAGCCTCTTACAGAAGAGGTGAGCGCCATGCAGTGCAGAATCCGGGATTTCCGGTGCAAGGAGGTCATCAACATCTGCGACGGCTGCCGCCTGGGGTACGTGTCGGATGTGGAGGTGTGCGTTCCGGAAGGACGGGTGGCAGCCATCGTGGTGTACGGCCCCTGCCGCTTTTTCGGGCTCTTCGGCGGCAGGGAGGAGTACTACATCCCCTGGGAGTGCATCCAGCGGATCGGGGACGACATCATCCTCATCGATAAGCCCTTTCAGCGCCGGGACCCCAGCCTGGAGCGGAAGCGGCGGCGGAAATTCGGCGGATGACCGGCAAGCGCGGAAATTTCGGTGGTTTTACCGGAATTTTCGCGCATTTTTTGGAAATTATACTTGCATTAGCCTGCTCACTGTGGTATTATATTTCAGCATTCCGCACGGTGCGCCGACTTCCCGTCTGTGCCAGCAATGGTTGGCGGGGGGGATGAAACCGCCGGAGGTAAAACTAAATTTGATTTGGAGGAACTCTACACTATGGCAAATTCTAACGTCGTATCCATGAAGGCCCTGCTGGAGGCGGGCGTCCACTTCGGTCACCAGACCCGCCGTTGGAACCCCAAGATGGCTCCCTATATCTACACGGAGCGCAACGGCATCTATATCGTGGACCTGCAGAAGACCGTCCGCAAGCTGGAGGAGGCCTACAACTTCGTCCGTCAGCTGTCTGAGAACGGCCAGTCTCTGCTGTTCGTGGGTACGAAGAAGCAGGCTCAGGAGGCCATCCGCGAGGAGGCTACCCGCTGCGGCCAGTACTATGTGAACGCTCGTTGGCTGGGCGGCATGATGACCAACTTCAAGACCATGCGTACCCGCGTGGACCGTCTCAACCAGCTCAAGACCATGCAGGCTGACGGTACCTTCGACATGCTGCCCAAGAAGGAAGTCATGAAGCACCTGGGCGAGATCGAGAAGCTGGAGAAGTACCTGGGCGGCGTGAAGGAAATGAAGAAGCTCCCCGGCGCTCTGTTCATCGTGGATACCCGCAAGGAGCGCAACGCCATCGCTGAGGCTCACAAGCTGGGCATTCCCGTGGTGGCCATCGCCGATACCAACTGCGATCCCGATGAGATCGATTACGTCATCCCCGGCAACGACGACGCTATCCGCGCCATCAAGCTGATCTCTTCCATCATGGCCAACGCCGTGCTGGAGGGCAAGCAGGGCGAGCAGACCGAAGAGGCTGCCGCTGAGAAGGCTGAGGACGCCGAGTAATTTCGGACCTGGTCCGGCGGGAGAGCGGACGGCTCTCCGATTGAAATTAATATTGGAGGAAAGTAAAATGGCATTTACCGCTGCTGACGTAAAGAACCTGCGCGAAATGACCGGCGTGGGCATGATGGACTGCAAGAAGGCGCTGACCGCTTCCGACGGCGACATGGACAAGGCCGTCGACGTGCTGCGCACGCGCGGTCTGGCCGCCGTGGCCAAGAAGGCCGGCCGTGCCACCAACGAAGGCACCGTCATGGCCATCGTCTCCGACGACGCCACGTCCGGCGCGGTCGTCGAGCTGAACTGCGAGACCGACTTCGTGGGCATGAACGACAAGTTCAAGGCCTACGCCGAGAAGATCGCCAAGGCCGCCCTGGCCGCCAAGCCTGCCGACCTCGACGCCCTCAAGGCCGCCGACGCCGAAGGTGAGACGGTGGAAGCCGTTGTCACCGACGCCATCCACACGCTGGGCGAGAACATCCAGCTCGCCCGCTTCGCGGTGGTGGAGGGCGGCGCCGTGTCGTCCTACATCCACGGCGGCGGCAAGATCGGCGTGCTCGTGCAGTTCGATGTCGAGGGCATCGACCCCGCGTCCGACGGCTTCAAGCAGTACGGCCGCGACGTGGCCATGCAGGTTGCCGCCGCCGCTCCGGTGGCCGCCACCCGCGAGGCCGTCGACCCGGCCGTCGTCGAGCACGAGAAGGCCATCTACATGGCTCAGGCCGCCGAGTCCGGCAAGCCCGAGGCCATCCAGGAGAAGATGGCCGTCGGCCGCCTGGAGAAGTTCTTCAAGGAGAGCACGCTGACCGAGCAGGCTTTCGTGAAGAACCCGGACCAGTCCGTGAACGACTACACGGCCGAGGTTGCGAAGAGCCTGGGCGGCGAGATCAAGATCGTCGACTTCAAGCGCTTCGTGCTTGGTGAATAGCTGCGTTCCGGCGGCCTGATGGCCGTCGGAATCGCTCGACGCTGCGAAGCCCCCTCGCACCGATCCTCAGCCCTTTTTCGCTTGCCTTCGCGTACCGAAGTACGCTCAGCCGCGAAACGAGGCGAGGATCGGCACGAGGGGGCTTCTCGCTGTCTTGCTGCGCCAACCTGCGTTTTTCGTTTCGGTACCAGCAGCTATCGGTCCTTCTGCTTTCGTTGTGATGATGGTGGGCGCGCAGCCTCCCTGTTCTTATAATGGTGGGTACCGCGAAGGGCGCCTCGGACGGCGTCCGCCACCCAATGAAACCAACGCCCGGACCCTCGTCGTCGCGGGCGCGGAGGATGCTTCCATGGCTGAAGAGATCATCATCGTACAGGGCAACAACACGCTGGCCGGCGACGTCGCCGTGTCGGGCGCGAAGAACTCGGCGCTCAAGCTGATCGCCGCCGCGCTGCTGGGCCGGGGCGAAACGACCATCCACAACGTCCCGCTCATCTCCGACATCAGCATCATGTCCGACGTGCTGCGCTGCCTGGGTGCGCGGGTGGAGCGCGACGGCCATACGCTGACGGTGGACACCTCCGCCGTCGACAAGCACGAGACCCCCTACGAGCTGGTGTCGAAGATGCGCGCGAGCATCTCGGTGCTCGGCCCGCTCGTCGGCCGCTTCGGATGCGCCCGCGTGGCCATGCCGGGCGGCTGTCAGATCGGCGCTCGCAAGATCGGCATGCATCTTGTCGGTCTCGAGGCCATCGGCGTGGAGTTCTCCATCGACCACGGCTTCCTTGAGGCCAGCACGCCCAACGGGCTGCACGGCGCGCATGTCGTGCTCGACTTCCCCAGTGTGGGAGCAACCGAGAACCTGCTCATGGCCGCCGTGGCGGCCGAGGGCTCCACGGTCATAGAGAACGCCGCGCGCGAACCCGAGATCGTGGATCTTGCGAACATGCTCGTGTCCATGGGGGCGCGCGTCACAGGCGCGGGCTCGGACATCATCGAGGTCGAGGGCGTGCCGCTTTCTTCGCTGCATCCTTGCGAGCACACGACGGTGGGCGACCGCATCGAGGCCGGCACCTTCCTGGCCGGAGGCGCGCTGACGGGCGGTCCCGTCACCGTGCACGGCATCGATCCGTCGTATCTGCGCGTTGCGCTCATGAAGCTCCGCGCCATGGGCTGCGACGTGGAGACGGGCGACGACTGGATCACCGTGGGCCGCACGCGCCCGCTGGCTCCCATCGACTTGCAGACGCTGCCGCATCCCGGGTTTCCCACCGACCTTCAGGCGCAGTTCATGCTGCTGGCCGCGTTCGCCGACGGCATGTCCGTCATCACCGAGAACGTGTTCGAGAACCGTTTCATGTTCGCCAGCGAGCTCATGCGCATGGGCGCGGACATCGCCATTGAGGACCATCACGCCCTCGTGCGCGGCGTGGACGTGCTGCAGGGCGCCGACGTGTCGTCCACCGATCTGCGCGCCGGGGCGGCTCTCGTGCTGGCTGGCATTGCGGGGGAGGGCGAGACTCGCGTGCACAACATCGGCCATATCGATCGCGGTTACGAGGACTACGTGGGCAAGCTGCGCGCTCTCGGCGCCGATGTCGTGCGCGCTGAAACCGAGCAAGCCCAGACGTCCCGGTAGCGAGCGCCCATGGTCAACAAACGCAAGCAGGGCCTGACGCAGGCTCGTGCGAAACTTACGTCGCATCGCATGAGGTCGGCAACGGTCGGCACCCATGTGCCGCGACGCTCGTCGCGTCATATGAACGGCGAGGCGGTGGGATTCTCCAGCCCGCGCAAAAGGAAGCGCGCGGCTCGCGGCATCGTGGAAACCATTCTGCCCGTCACATCGTCGGGCGAGAGCTCGTCGCAATACGCCCGCCGCGTCAGCCGTCGCGAATTCGCCCAGGACATCCAACGTAAGGCGCGCATCCGCCGCATCGTCGCGATCGCGGTCTGCCTGCTCGTGGCGGTTGCCGTCGCCGCCGCCGTCGGCGTGGCGACGTTCTTCGGGTCGCTCGACGCGAAGCTCGGACTCAAGGATTCCGATGCAGCGTCGGCGCTCGTTGCTCCCAAGGCCGATGCGAAGGCGTTCTACACGGTGGTGTCGGCCGACCTCGATGCGCCGGGCTCGGCGAATGCGACGGACGGCCCCGACGCCATCGCGCTGGTGCGCGTCGACGAGGAGACCCGCGTCGTCACCGTCGTCTCGATTCCGCCTACGCTGCAGGTGTCGCTGAAGGACGGCAAGAAGCACCCGCTGCGCGAGGCTTCGACGCAGGAGGGCGATGCCGCGCTCGTGTCGGCCGTGGCCGACTTCGCAGGGGTGAACGTGGCTCATTACGTGAAGACCGACGCCGAATCCATCGTGCGCCTCGTGGACGCCCTCGGCGGCGTCGAGGTGAACGTGGCCGAGGAGGTGGACGACCCGAACGCGGGCGATGCTTACCTGCCGGCGGGCACCCAGACGCTC
>ERZ827037.1556-NODE-1556-length-23692-cov-3.971655_pt1 | contig 23692 bp, 20 predicted proteins | sample MGYA00519924_ERZ827037 | MGnify/ENA primary metagenome ERZ827037 (study PRJEB31778, sample SAMEA3449250) | human gut metagenome | biome: human gut; feature: human-associated habitat; material: faeces | place: United Kingdom | collected 2010/2012 ...
TTTTATGAGCGAAAAACTGAAGGTTTAATTTCATCATGGTTGTTACACCTCCTCGAATGTTAAATCAATATATTCTGCATAGTTGTCATCATCTACCATCTGTTCCAGACCAAGTATCATCGTATTCAGCAAAAGCTGTGCATCCTTCGACGGATGATTCAGATGATAGGAAATCATTCCCGACTCATCTTCGGAAATCAGACTTGCGTCATCCTCCGTGAATTCTTCAATTGCATTTATCGTGTTGATCACCAGAATAGAAGCAGCGGCACATACAATATCCTGTCCGGGATCTGCATATTCGGCATGTCCTTCTGTCTGAAAACCTACACACTCTTTGTACTTGTTCTGAAAGATCGTTACATGAATCATGGATGCTCTCCAATATTAAGCGTTGATTTTTTCAATCTTAACTGCAGTATACTGCTGTCTGTGACCGTTTTTCTTGTGGTATCCAGATTTTCTCTTGTACTTGTAAACGATAACTTTTCTAGCTTTACCGTTCTCAACTACAGAAGCTTCAACTGTTGCACCTTCAACTGTTGGGTTACCAACTTTTAATCCGTTGTCACTTACTGCAAGAACCTGGTCAAATGTAAAAGTTTCTCCAGCTTCTACACCAAGTTTCTCTACTTTAATGATATCGCCTTCGGCTACTTTGTACTGTTTACCACCTGTTGCTATAATTGCGTACATATGGCACCTCCTATTATCATTACTCGCCAGTTACGGTGTCTGACTGATGATTTCAGCAGAACTTCAACCTCGCTGTGCGGCATACTAGAAGATAATAGCATATGATTTTTGAAAAATCAAGTGTTATTGGAAATAATTTTTATATTTTTGCTATTTTTTTCACCCAGACGATTTTAAGCCGAAAAAACAATAAAATTATCCTTACAGACCAAGCAGCTTCATGGCATTTCCGGAAAATATCGCTTCTCTCTCATCAGATGTAAGCGGCATAGAATTTAATATCGTTACAAAGTTTTTCTGATCTGCCCATGGTGAATCCGTTCCAAATAAAATGCGGTCAGCACCATGACTGCGTACCATTCGGATAAACTGTTCCTGTGGCATGCGGTCCAGTACGACTCCAGTGTCAAAATATACATCCTGTCCTACCAGATATTTTTCGACCTCATCCCACATTACGAGACCTCCCATATGGGCAAGTACAAGATTTTCCGGTCTTACTTCATCAATTACTTTACGTGCCATCTGAGGTGTGCAGTGTACATCATCCGGACATTTTGGATCGGCTCCGGCATGAACAACGGTAATCAGCCCCAGTTCGGAGGCACGGTCAATGATCCGTTCATAGCGGATATCGTCAAAATAAGTGTCCTGATAATCCGGATGTAATTTGATCCCTTTTAATCCCATGCTTTTGATATCATGTAAGATGTCTTTGTAATTAGAAGCCTGCGGATGTATTCCGCCAAAGGAAATCACAGGACCTTCCAGGTATCTGGAAGCAAAACGGTTGACAGAATCAATCTGTGATACTTTTGTCACGGCAGGAAGCGCGATAGATATATCCACGCCCGCCTGTTCGCCGGAAGCACGAAGTCCGGTATAAGAACCAGGCGCAAACGGTCTGGAATTTATAATACCAGAAAGATAGTCGAGCGTACGCCCGGCTATCTTGTCTGGAAATATGTGCGTATGAAAATCAATGATCATCTTGTTCTCCACATTCTTTCAATTTATCATAACAATAACCAATAATATCTCTTCTGGTAATAATACCAATAAAATGTTTCTGATCATCAATGACCGGTACAAAATTCTGTTCCATTGCACGGCCAATCAGATCTTCCATGTTCGATTCAGCAGTGACACACTGATAATCGACACGGCGTTTGATCTTCATGATACTGATGGATTCTGCTTCTTTGATATTAAAGATGTTCAGTTCTTTCAGCGACCATAAAAGATCTCCTTCTGTGATAGATCCGATATATTTCCCCTCTTTATTTAATATCGGTACACAGGAGTATTTGTGATATTCCATAATCTCCAAAGCCTGGCGTAATGTGTGATAATCATAGATGTAGGCCAGATCGCTTTTCGGCTTTAGAAAAAACATAATATTCATAGCTAATAAAAGCCTCCCCAATTTTTAATTAATCTAACTGTCCGGCTGATTCTGGTCAGCGGATACAGTTAGTAAACGAATGATTAAATCATTGTATTTACAAAGATATCGTAAATTGCATTGATTGCAGCATTAAAATCATGACTTCTGACACCAATGATAATATTGAGCTCACTGGATCCCTGGTCGATCATTTTTACGTTAACATTTGCATGTGCAAGTGCTGCGAAGATACGTCCGGAAGTACCGCGTGTAGCACGCATACCTCTTCCTACGACTGCGATCAGAGCAAGATCTGATTCCAGTTCCAGGAAATCCGGCTCTACTGCTCTGTGGATTCCGGCAATGACATCCTGTTCTTTTTCTTCGAACTCATCTCTATGAACAAAGATAGTCATAGTGTCGATTCCAGACGGCATATGTTCAATGGAAATGTGATTGTTCTCAAATACTTCCAGAACCTTGCGGCAGAATCCGACTTCGGAGTTCATCATTGCTTTTTCAATCGTAATAGATGCGAAATCTTTCTTTCCTGCAATACCTGTGATTGTGAAACGAGGTTTTCTGCAGGTATCTTCTACGATGAGTGTTCCCTTATCTTCCGGTGCATTGGTGTTACGGATATTGATCGGGATTCCTTCTTTACGTACCGGGAAAATGGCATCTTCGTGAAGAACGGTTGCTCCCATGTAGGATAACTCACGCAGTTCTCTATATGTAATTACATCGATTGGTTTTGGATTTTTGATGATTCTTGGATCTGCAATCAGGAAACCTGATACATCTGTCCAGTTCTCATACATATCGGCATGTACTGCCTTTGCAACGATTGAACCTGTGATGTCGGATCCGCCACGTGAGAAAGTCTGGATGCTTCCATCCGGCTTTGCACCATAGAATCCAGGAATAACGGCACGTTCTGTCTGTTCCAGTCTTGCGGAAAGGATTTCGTGTGTCTTGTCTCCGTTAAAATTACCATTTTCATCAAAAACGATTACTTCTGCAGCATCAATAAATTCATATCCAAGATATGCAGCCATGATGATACCGTTAAGATATTCTCCACGGGAAGCAGCGTAATCCCGGCCAATCTTCTTGCTGAAGTTTGTACGGATTGTTTTAAATTCCTCATCCAGGCTCAGATCCAGATTCAGTCCTCTGATGATACTGTTATATCTTTCTTTGATTGCTTCTAACTGCTCTTCAAAATCTTTCTCAGCATCTTCTCCAAGGATAGCCTGTCCATAACAGCTGTATAACATGTCTGTTACTTTTGTATCATCCGGCGTACGTTTACCAGGTGCGGATGGAATGACATATCTTCTGGATTCCTCTTTTCTGATAATGTTACCTACTTTTTTAAACTGCTCGGCACTTGCAAGCGAACTACCACCAAATTTTACAACTTTTTTCATATTCTTTTCGTATTCCTCCAAACAAGTATTTTCATAAAAATGAATTTTGTCTTTTGTTTATAACAACATAACTGCATTTATCTTACATCATTTTCGCGTTCACTTCAATGCAATAATGTGTTAATATGCAGAAAAATAAGGATTCATTTTTAGAAGTACTGCATAAATATACATACATTAATCAGATTCCGGAAAATATTTTATCTATAATCCTGTCGGAAAACTATCTTCTTACTGTCTGATCACATCAGCAAATTCGGCTTTTGCGACTTTCTGAAGATCTTGAGGTGCAAGACGGATCTGCATACCAAGCTTACCGCCACTGACATGCATATATTCCAGTTCTTTTGCATCCTCCTGGATCACAGTCGGAAACTGTTTCTTCATACCGATGGCTGTACAGCCGCCGCGTACATATCCCGTTACTTTCGTCAGGTCTTTTAAATGCAGCATTTCCAGTGACTTTTCACCGACTACTTTTGCTGCTTTTTTAAAATCAATCTCTGCCTCGATCGGGATTACAAATACATAATGATTCCCGGTCTTCCCGGTTGTAACCAGTGTTTTATAGACAAGCGCATGATCATATCCGAGCTTATCTGCTGTCTGGATACCGTCTGTGAAGTCATCGCATTCATACTCTTCATACGTATAGGACACCCTGGCACGGTCCAGCATACGCATTGCATTTGTCTTTACTTCCTTTTTACTCATATTTTATCACTCCTGTCAGATGGATGGAATTCTAATTTTATAAAATATCTTTTCCGAGGTCTTCCAGAGTAACAAACTCTGTCTGTCCGTCTTTCGCTTCCGGATTCTTAGCATACACATCTATTCTGTGAATATGCACCGGTGTTGTCTCCGGATCTTCACCTGCAAACTTTAAGAATGCTTCCGCTACCAGATCCGGTTTCAGATTCTGCTCACTTCCGGTTGCAAGATACATATAGATACCATCATCCAGCGCAGATATCTTATAGATCATTGGTTTGATATCTACTTCTTTTTCACTACGCTTTGTTTTCTTTAATACAACAATCTGAGGCTGTGCCATGAACGCATCCACTTTCTCTTTCCAGCTTTCTGGAAGTATACGAATCTCTTCTGCATGCTGGAACGTCTCCGGGAATGTTACTTTATAATCTGCAGCAGCTACGATCGTCATACCACTTGCTTTCTTATCCGATGAAATCTCTCGGAAGCTGATGACTTCAATTCCTTCTACCATCACAGCATTCAGCTGTGCAACTGCTTTTTCAGAAGCAATTGGTTCTGTAATCTCAATATCAAAATATTCTCCGTCACTTGTCACACCGACTCCAAGCGGCTGTGCAAATGACATGATCATATGTGGGCTGTATCCGGTTGTAAATGCGATCGGGATCTCTGCACGCCGGATTGCTTTCTGAAAATAACGCATCACGTCCAGGTGTCCGATGAAACGCATCACCCCATATTTGCGGAATTTAATTCTTATTTTCAACACAGACACCTCCTTTCCATTGTGCAACACCACAGCCGGAACATTTCATACGGCAGTTAGGTGTTACTTCTGCATTCATTGCATGGTTCCATTCTCTCTTAAGGAACTCTTTTGTCACACCGATGTCGATAAAATCCCATGGGAATACTTCATCCAGCGGACGTTCTCTGTGATTATAGAATGCAATATCAATTCCTGTATTTTCAAAGGCCTGCATCCATTTGTCATTATCAAATTGATCACTCCAGGAGTCATACAGACATCCCAGACGGTAAGCTTCTTTGATCACTGCTGCCGTCTTTCTGTCACCTCTTGCGAAGACACCCTCCAGCACAGTAACTTCCGCATCGTGCCAGTTATATTTCAGGCTCTTTCTGTTAAGTTGTTCATTGAACGCATGCTTTACGATTGCAGCTCTTGAAATATATTCTTCATTTGTATACATTCTTGCCCACTGGAACGGGGTAAATGGCTTTGGAATAAAGAACGATGTACTCGTTGTAATCTGACATTTTCCATTACGCTGATCCTTTGGAATCTCGTAATAACGTCTGGCAATTCTGTCTGCAAGTTCCGGAATGGCTCTCATATCTTCTTCCGTCTCTGTCGGAAGTCCAAGCATAAAATAGAGCTTTACCTTATTCCAGCCGCCGTCGAACGCCTGTCCGGCACCTCCAAGAATATCATCCTCTGTAAGTCCTTTATTGATCACATTACGCATACGCTGTGATCCGGCCTCAGGTGCAAATGTCAGGCTGCTCTTTCTGATATCCTGTACCTGTCCCATCACATCCAGTGAAAATGCGTCAATACGAAGGGATGGAAGACTGATGTTGATTCCCTGCGACTTAAAGTTCTCAATTAAGAACATTACAAGCTCTCTTAAGTGACTGTAATCACTGGAACTTAAGGAACTTAAGGAAATCTCTTCATGCCCTGTATTCTTAAGCATTTTATAAGCATATTCTTTTAGTACTTCTATATCTTTCTCACGGGTCGGACGGTATAACATTCCCGCCTGGCAGAAACGGCATCCACGGATGCAGCCTCTCTGAATCTCAAGTACGACACGGTCCTGTGTTGCCTTGATAAACGGAACGACTGGCTTTTCCGGATATGTTGCGCTGCTCATATCCATGACTACCTGCTTTTTAATCTTTTCTTTTGCATGCGGGTTATTCGGACGGAAGCTTTCAATCGTACCGTCTTCTTTATAAGTTACATCATAGAATGCAGGAACATAGATTCCTTCGATCTCTGCTGCCATCTCCAGAAATTCTTTTCTCGTTCCGCCACGCTTCTTATTCTTCTTATAAGCATCCAGAAGCTCATCATAGACTGTCTCGCCTTCTCCCATATAGAACAGGTCGAAGAACTCCGCTAACGGCTCCGGATTATACGTACACGGACCGCCGCCGATTACGATCGGATCTTCGTCCGTTCTTTCCTCTGCTGCCAGTGGGATGCCGCTTAAGTCCAGTACCTGCAGGATATTGGTATAACACATCTCATACTGGATTGTGATTCCAAGGAAATCGAATTCCTTTATCGGATCCTGTGACTCCAATGCAAATAATGGGATCTTTCTCTCTCTCATAATCTGATCCAGATCGGTCCACGGAGAATAGACACGCTCACACCATACGTCTTCACGCTTGTTGAACATATCATAGAGGATCTGGATCCCCAGATGAGACATACCAATTTCATAGACATCGGGAAATGACATGGCGAAACGAATATCGACATCTTCTTTGTTCTTCATAACTGAATTCACCTCATTCCCGATATAACGGGCAGGCTTTTCAATCTTCATTAATATATCATCAGTTAATGCTAATTTTCTCATTGTTACTCCTTGATTTATTGATTCTGTTGATAAAATACTTCATCTTATCATATCGATTTATTGTAACACGAATCTGATGATGGGGCAAATATATCTTCTGCGTAAGCGTACATTGGAAGATGGCTTCTTTTATCGTTGATTATTTTATCCCCGCTTTTTTTCTCTGTCTTTCAATAATACATTCTGGATTTCACCCCAGCTGTACTGGGACATATATTCGCCATTATACGCCCGTACACCTTCCGGTTTATCATCCATATAATCATAATAATCACAATGGATTTTTTTCGTATCCACTGCATACTTATTCCATGAGGATATGAAGATATCCTGAATCCCATATTCTCTTAACGTACTTATAAGATCTCTTTTTATCACCTGAAAATAGTGATTCTTATCTCTGTCTTCCCGGGCATCCTTTCCCCAGCCTGCTGATTCCCACAGTACGGCTCTTAACTCTCCGGATGTGACACTGTTTCCTTTGCGGTCTATCAGATATGCCAGCATCTCCTTCGTCTTACTTCTTTTGAATACAAGACTCTCGCCATTCACAAAGATATCAAAAGTCCCGAAACATCTGGCTTCAATTCCTGTATGCTTTTCTTCACTGACCGGATGTCTCAGGTTTTCAAGTTCTAGTTTCACATCCTGTCCTTTTACCGGTTTCATCAGATATCCGCTGACATGCATGGAAAATGCAGTCTTCATATATTCTTCATACGCAGTTACAAAAATAATATTAATCTGCGGATACCATATCTTTAGCTGTTTGGCAATATCAATCCCACTCATACTTCCCATATTAATATCAAGAAATGCAACATCACATGCATGATCCTGTGCAAACTTAAGAATGCGGTCTCCACGGGTAAAGCCCGATACTTCTGCTTCCGGACATACTTTCTCTAATATTGTGATTATTTGTTGTAATATAATTTCTTCATCATCAGCAACCAGTATCTTCATATCATTCACACTTTCATTTTTGTTTCTCTTTTTCATTTTTCCTTTTTCATTTATCCTTATTCGGAATTTATCCTATCTTATCTATAATAATAAGACAGCAGATAAAACTCCTATATTAATTTATCACTTCAATGGTAACAAAAAGGTCACAAATATCATCTTTATAGCATGAATGGCTACAATTTAAAAGATAAGGGCGGCAGTATCCTTTATGTAGGAAGATAACGGCCGCCCGTTAAACAGGTAGATTTATTGATATTCTATTTAAATTTTCTTACATTTTTCACCTCGTTTATAATTCTTTCCGGATGGATAATCAACCCTTTCCCCAGACGGTAAATTGGCAAAAAGACCCGTAATACCCTATGTTTATAGAAAAATGGAAAATAGGCTTTTATATTTCCTTCACTGATCCATATGCGCTCCCATATATACCTGCGCTTTGCATTCTTCTTGTTTCCGTCGTCTTTTTCAAGCTTCTTTAATTTGTTATTCACGGAATTGCCAAGATTGCCATATGTGCCGCTTCCCATCATATAGCTTATCATATGCCTGTCTGTTTCGGTTATCGCAGCATTTGCTGAAAATGCATGTACTGCAGCAGTTCTCAGGTTCTCTTCAAATTCCGTAAGATTTAATGTTCCAAGTTCCTTTTTCAGATATTTACAATCAAGGCTGTGTGCTTTCTTCTGTAAAAAGACATATTCATCTGCCAGTGTTCTGATACCGCAGCCTCCACCGCTAAAGTGTTTATAGGCATGTACCAGGATATAGATGTATTCATCTTCATTACGAAAATGATATCCATATCCCGTCCCATCTTCTTTATCCGGTATTGCCCGTTTCCATGGATTTGCATAGTATGGATACAATGGATTTTCCGCCATCATCAGGTCTTTGTGCATCTCAAAGTTAAAAACGGGGTCTTTTTGAAATACATCATGATTACTGTGAAGCTGCTTAGTCTCATAGCCGCTTTCTTCCATAATTTCACACAGGATTTTCTGTGCATGTTCCGTACTTTTTTCGCGTTCTTCCGGTGTACTGCCACAGATCCTGCGGCCTCCTTCCGGATCCGGTTCTGTAAGTCCGTATAAAATATCATTGTCGCACATATATCGCATTCCCGGTAACGGATAATAGTCTTTTAGAAGGATTCCTTTCAGAGGAAGGTACGACAGACCCCGTTCGCTCATCTTAGCAAGAATAGCTTCGCGTTCCACATCAAACTGAAGCTGGCGGTAGAACACGGCATTTCCTGCCTGCTCCCATTTTTTGTAAGATTCCTGTGGTATACAATTTTTCATTAGCTTTACTGCCGGCCATGCAATGGATTCCACATTGCTGTAGGCCGCAAGTTTTCTTAGCTGCTCCCAGTTAATGCCCTCCGTCTTTTCTTCCGGTTTCCATTCATTTAATGCACATGCCATCAGATAAAGCAAGTATTCTCCTGTAGACTGTTGTTCCATCCTTTTTTGTCCACTCCTTCATTATTCTTAGTGTCATCCGAAGCTGCCGTCTTAGTTTTTGAAGGGACTGCCTTATCTGCATCCAGTTCTGTGGATCCAGGATCCGTTGTTGTAAAATCTCCGGTACCTGCCGGATCGGATGGTTTTGGATCTTCCGGATTAATTGGCTTATCTGGTGTATTCTGCGTATCTTTTGCATCATATATCATATATAACGGTGATTCGTAATTCCAGTCTATTTCCATGACTTTTGTTCCGGATAAAAGAGATGCATTACTATAATACCGTCCGATACGCTTTGTAATTCCAGATTCTTTTTCAAGACAATACGTATCGGTAACGGGTGCTTCATTCGGACTGAACCAGTTTTTTAGGCTGAATAAGATTTTCCCATCCTGCACCGAAATATCCGAGAATTCAATATCTTCATAATTACTTGCATAAACTCCAGTACGTAGGACATCATCTTTCATAGATTCTTTTTTTAATGTTCCACTCTTTTTATTGATGGTGTACATTTCGAGATGCATTTCACTTAATACATACCCATCCCGAAGAAATGATCTTCCCTGTGAATCTAGTTTGAACAGATAGATATTCTCATCGTCTTCCGCTGCTCCTGCCGGACCGGTGATGGCAACAAATTCTCCTTTTTCAATCATGAGGGATGCGCCACGAAGCACAGGTTCTCCTTCGTGATATGCGAAGGTTCCATGTTCCAGACATATGGATTTCATCCGGTTATAAAGGGATGTTATATCGACTTCTGTCTCCTGTTTTTCCTCTTCTTTCAGATTTTCCAGCTCCATGATGCGCTCTGCAGATGCAATCATACTGTAGTACTGTGTCAGAAGTCCCGACATGCTGCGGAATGGGGACTTAATCTGATTGACGATCTGAAGCAAAGCGGCCACAGTTCCGACCGTCATCTGTCCTGCTGCAATCTGAAGAGCTCCCCATACGAGTGCCGCATAATATCCGGCACTGAATATGACATAGACCGCAGTCTTGGCAACATTGCTGACAGCGGTACGTTTCTTACGGATCTTGTAATTTTCTTCCTGGTATTCTGATAATCGGCCAAGTACAAATGTTTCATTTGCAAATGATTTTATAACCACTACATTTTCAACACATTCCTGTAAGAATGACCTGACTTTTCCATTGGTCCGCTGTACTTCTTTGTGCAGATATCGGAACTTTCCGCTACACAACCGGCTTCCTGCCAGGACCAGTATTCCGATTGCCAGGATCAAGAGCATGAACCGTCTGTCTACGGAGAATAATACCAGCATTCCACCCACAAGCTGCGTCATCATGGCAGCCAGCTGTGGGAACAGATTGATGATCCCATTTACAATGATGTCTATGTCACTGGTGAATCTGTTCAGGATTTCTCCGGAATGCATCTGCCGGATCTGGGCATACTGTTTTTTTAACAGACTTGCAAAGATGTTCTGTCTTATGCGCATCTCAAGTTTTGTCAGTACCCGGATTCTTAAGTTGGCATTCAGAATGTTGAGTACCGCCTGCAACCCGATGATTCCGCAGAGCTTTACTGCACATAGAATGACGGAGCCTTTCGCTGCGCCTGTTGCGATATCGAGTACTTGTCTGGATACCAGAGCAAGCAGGAGAAAGTTTCCAGAGATTACTGCGGATACTACGGCCAGAAGTCCGACTGCACACAGATATCTGCCACTGTTCCGGCAGATCCATACCAGTGGTTTTCGCTTTTCTTTTATTTTCTCTTCTCTGTTCATGTATTTCTCCTACTTTTACCAGTGTTTTTTATAGTCTTTCGTTGTATAGGCGTTCAGCTTTTTACATATTATTTTATCAAACACATGGTCACAAAATAGTCACAAGGGTATTATAATTTGCAAATTATAATATCCTTGGCATTGTAAGGACGACTCTTGTTCCTTTTCCCGGTTCGCTTTCAATTACGAGTGTTCCATTACACATTTCTTTCATTCTTTTTCTGACATTCCGGATTCCAATATGTTCCATACTTTTGGTTTTTAATTTATCTACATCAAATCCTGTCCCATCATCACAGATTGTAATCTTTATATCGTCTCCTTCTTGCCAGGTCTGTATCACCAGTGTTCCTCCATCATCCTTTTTACATAGTCCATGCTTTACTGCATTTTCAGCAAGTGGCTGCAATGTCAAAGGGGGAAGTCGGAAGTTGTTTTCTCTGATATCATATTTTACCTTAACGCGTTCGCCAAACCGCTTCTGTTCAATTGATAAATATGCTTTTACATGTTCCAGCTCCTGTTCAAACGGAATCAGATTTTTCTCTGTCAATGAATTCAGGTTACCTCTTAGATACAATGCAAACTCTTCTACCGTCTCTTTTGCTTTCATCGGATCAATTTCACAGAGTGCCTGGATAGCCGAAAGTGTATTATAGATAAAATGTGGTGCGATCTGAGACATCAGGATTGCTATCTTAAGGTCCAGCGCTTCCTGTTCTTTTTTGGCAAGCTTCTGATTCTGCTCTACCATCGACATAACGAACATTGCCACAAGTGAAATACTGATTGCAATATTGATCAATGATATTCCATAATAGAACATAAGAATAATTGCGGCCAGAAATGGTAATATGATATAGGAAATTAGTGCTGTTCTGATCATTTTGCTGATACGTTCCCGGTAACTGATGATCAGTGACAGATCTAGAAGCATTCCACACATAGGCAGAATTAAAGACAATATATATGTAGTATTTCTGTGGTACAGATTCTGCGCATCGATATAATAATAGAGATTTGTAAACTGTGATATCACAACCAGCACCATTGCAATCACCGCAATGATACCAACTGCTTTTATCCGCCATTCTCTTTTGAACCTGTCCGGCGCTTCATCTTTAAATAAACAGACACAGACGTATCCATGGTATAACAATAACAAGAGATCACTGAACAGGAATACCATAAAATTACTGATTCTTACCAGATACCACCCGGTCTGACTTATATCGCCCCTGTAATTCCATGCAAGGGCATCATTAAATAACAACACAGCGCACGCTACCTGCATCATAAGCAGCCATTTTCTTTTTTCTCTGTCAAAATTCTTACTCATGAACAGACATAGTGCCGCAATACAGCAGAATATCGTCCCCCATAAAAGCATCGCTATATGGATAGACTGGCGGTTAAACATCTTTTGTGCCTTCTTTCTTTTCGTTTTGTATTTCTTGGATAATACTGCTCACTTCGGAAATATTGCTTTCTAACATTTCCGCAATTTGTTCTGCCGAAAGATTTTTTTCTAATTTCTTTTTAATCTGATTTTTAAGATGTGCTCTTTCACCTTCTTGTTTTATCAATATTTTTTCTTCCCATGTCTGCATATACTTCACCTCTGTCTTTTCACTTGCTCTGATCTGACAAACTCGTCTATGCATTTCCCGAATACGTTTACTTTCACACATCCCTGACACTTCATCTGTACTATGTTCCATATACTTCAATAGTTCTATCAGTTCTGGTGACACCAGCTCGGGATGTTTGCCCCTGGTATTCAGGAATATCCTTGTTGCACCATCATCCAGTTTCAGCTCCGGAACCTCTTCACACCTCATCTGAAACGTATAACGATATAATCCGTATCCAAATAAATCGAATGGTGTAATCAGCACAATCAAAACTTCATTCAATAAATTGAAATCAACAACTCCCGGCGGCAGCAGTTTACTATCGATGATTCCCTGATACAGACGACTTCTTTTCGGAAGATTATGTGTATTCTCTTTTTGTGCCTCCACTTCATATATCACATCATCTTCATCCATAGCATAGACATCTAACCGGATCTGTCGATTGTCTGTAGACGTTCTCTGTTCTTTTTCGGTCTGCGGCGGATGTTTTAGATTCGTATTCTGGCTCAATATGATATCCAACATTGTCTTTACATTTTCCGGATCATCCATCGCTTCATCAAACAGAAATTTGTCTAGCAAGTTTAATTCTTTTAACGATTTTCTTTGCTTCATAAACAGCTCTCCTCTTTTGTACAGATACAATACCCGCAAAAAAGAACTGTTTATCTTTATGAATATGATAGCACAGATTTTATATATATACCAGTATATACAGTCATCTTCTTTTATTAGGCGTGTATTTATCTGTTTTCCGTGGTTTTCATTTTGGATTCATGCCCGAATATCTGGGCTTGAAATAAATGAATTGGTAAATATAGATGCGTTGCAGATATTAGAATTCATCTGCGTGTTGATAGGATAACATGCTCTATTTATGCTTTCAATATAAATTTTAGAAATGTCCGATTTTTGTGAATCTTCTACAAATTATCCTCGGGCATTTTCACTACACAGACATATATTATATTGTAGACACATATATGAAAGGAAGGTTAAAAATATGGCTCAATTTACAAATCAGGCTCAGCTGCGATACGGAAATTCTGTTACCAATTCGAATATTGCTGTTGGTGAGATTCTCGAAGTACTGTCAATCTCCAAAACAGCAGTAAAAAATACCTATCATCCGGGAGGTACTGTCACTTATATTATAAGTATCATTAATTCAGGTGCTACACCAATTACAGGACTTACACTCACGGATGATCTCGGTGCTTATTCATTTTCTACTACTTCGCTGACACCGTTAACGTATCTGGAAAATACGGTAAAATACTATAAAAACGGAATGCTGCAGGCTGCCCCGGCTGTAACTGCAGGGCCACCACTTGTATTTTCCGGATTAACAGTTCCATCCAAAGGCAATCTTACTTTGATCTACGAAACAGCTGTGAATCAATATGCTCCTCTTACTAATGAATCCTCTATTACCAATACAGTTACAGCAGCCGGGGACGGCATTACTTCTATAACTGCGCAGGAAACGGTAAATGCAGAAGCCCTGCCGCTCTTAAGCATCACCAAATCCATCAGTCCTGTACCGGTTACCGAAAACGGTACCCTGACGTATACGTTCCTGATTCAGAACGAAGGAAATGTACCTGCTGATGAAGCTACAGCCGTAACTGTCACCGACACATTTGATCCAATACTTTCTAATCTGAGTGTTACCTTTAACGGAACCACATGGACAGAAGGAGAAGACTACACTTATGATGAAACTACCGGTGCGTTTGTTACGATTGCCGGAAAGATTATTGTTCCGGAAGCGACATTTACTATTGATGAAACTACTGGCGAGTGGAGTTCGAATCCTGGATTCAGTACTCTGACGATTACCGGAACGGTATAACCACAGCCAAATAACAGGAGAGACCATCTGACATTATTCAGATGGTCTCTCCTGTTGCGATTATTTTCCGATTTAATCTTCTGTATCATATGGTTCCTCAACGATATGTTTCACCTCTGAAACATCCATATCCAATACATCTGCAATTTCCTCAATGGACATCTTGTGATTCATTTTTCTGAGCAATTCTCTTTTTTCTTTTTGTCTTTCCAACAATTTTTCTTCCCATGCCTGCATATACTTAACCTCTGTCTTTTCACTTGCTTTAATCTGACAAACTCGTCTATGCATCTTTTGAATCCGTTCACTTTTGCACTGTTCTGACACTTCATCCAGCTTTAGTTCCGGAACTTCCTCACATCTCATCTGAAATGTATAACGATATAAGTCATATCCAAATAAATCAAACGGTGTAATCAGCACAATCAATACCTCGTTCAATAAGTTGAAATCAGTAACTCCCGGCGGCAGCAGTTTACTGTCGATGATTCCCTGATACAAACGACTTCTTTTCGGAAGATTATGCGTATTTTCTTTCTGCGCCTCCACTTCGTATATCACATCATCTTCATCCATAGCATAGACATCTAACCGGATCTGCCGATTATCCGTAGACGTTCTCTGTTCCTTCTCTGTCTGCGGTGGATGCTTCAGATTCGTCTTTTGACTTAATATGATGTCTAACATCGTCTTTACATTTTCAGGGTCATCCATTGCTTCATCGAATAGAAATTTGTCCAGCAAGTTTAATTCTTTTAATGATTTTCTTTTGTTCATAAACAGCTCTCCTTTCTTATACAGATATAACTCCTTTAAAAGAAAAACTGCTTATGTTTATGAATATCATAGCATACATTTTATATATATACCAGTATATATGAACAACTTTCTTTATCAGGCATGTATTTATCTGTTTTCTGTGGTTTTCATTTTTTGATTAATGCCCGAATATCTGGGCTTGAAGTAAATGAATTGATAAATATAGATACGTTGCAGATGCTAGAATTTATCTGCATGCCGCTAGAATAACATGCCTGATTTTTATTTTTAATGCAATTTCTAGAAATACTGATTTTTTGTGAACTTTCTACAACTCCTTCATCTTTCCAAGAATCTCCTGATAAAACGCTTCCTGATCCCCGCCATTTCTCATATCTTCCAGAATCATTCCATCTTTCAGAAGAATCAGCCTGCTGCAATAACTTGCCATCTTCGGATCATGGGTTACCATAACAATTGTCTTGCCAAGTTTCTGATTGATATGACTCAGTGTATGAATTACCACATCACCGGACTTAGAGTCGAGGTTTCCGGTCGGTTCATCCGCAAGTATCAGATCCGGATTGTTGATCAGTGCTCTAGATATCGCCACTCGCTGCTTTTCGCCTCCGGATAATTCATACGGCTTCTTGTTCATCAGATGTGTAATTCCGAACTGTTCTGCATATTTCTGCGATTCTTCCATACACTCTTTCGCACTCTTCTTATCCAGGATCTTCGGAAGCATGATATTTTCCCTGACGGACAGACTGTCCATCAAATAGAAGTCCTGGAACACGAATCCGATCTTTCTCCGTCGTATGTCCGCAAATTCATCCTTCCACAAATCTTCCGTATCATGTTCTTCAAAGAACAGCTTTCCTCCGGTCTGACGGTCTATCATACCCAATAGTTTCAAAAGTGTCGTCTTCCCACATCCGGATCTTCCCATAATTCCGACAAACTCCTGTCTCTGGATAGAAAAATTTAATCTCTTCAGGACGTGGATCTCTTTCTTCTTTTCACCATTTTCTCCATACTGCACATAATCACGGACCAGATTCTCTGCTCTTAATACGTCTGCCGTTTTTTTATTTTCATTCTTTTCTAATTTTTCATTCATTACAAATCTGCTCCCTTTTCAATCTTTTTCACAATCGTATGTTCCAACCACTTCAGATTCAGCCACTGTAATATGAAATATATAATCCAGAGTACACCTGCATTTATCACATAATTCTTCACATCATTCAGATGATAATCCCTGAGTCCAAATACAATTCCAGAATACAGTACCGTAACTATAACAGCAATAACCGATGGGATCGTCACAAACCGGCTGATTTCCTTTTTCTCGATGCAGATCCGTTCCCTGCGATTCATTCCCAGACGGTTCATGAACTGATACCGTTTCCGCATATCCGGCAGTTCCATCTGAACCTTCATATGAAGTAGGAGCATACTGATCACAGATAAAATAATAAGAACAAATCCATTCATCACACATTCAAGGATTCGCTCCATCTGCCGCTTTTTCGCTGCTTCTGTCTTCGTATATGTACTTTTTACAAGCGAATCAAATGACTCATCATATGCATGTTGCTTTGCAAAATCTATTGTCAACTGATCTGCTTTTTTCTGGCATTTTTCCGGTACATTTGCAAGGACAAGTTTCGTCGGCCATTCATGGATATTTTCTTCCAATACCGCATCCGACGTTTTTATTTTTTCTCCCGTATTCATGTCTGTCGTTTTCCAATAGTCTTTTATTTTGTCAAAATATGCATCAGCGAATACAATAAGATTCTCGTATTTTCCCTGTTTGAATGCACCGATCAGACTCGAAGTCTCGGAGCCTGTAATCGTCCGTACCGGATAATAAGTCTGGTGCTCCATTGTATCAAAGTCAAACAATGGCTGTCCGATATGCAGATTCGGATGTGTCATCAACTGATAGTGATCAATTGGTTTCGCCTTTGTTCCCTGATCTTGCTGATACACGACATAAATTTTCTTTCCGTTCTTGTCAAGATTCAGATGCTTTTTCGGTTTTTCTCCGACTGCCTTCTTTAACTTCCGATAACTGCTCTCTGATATACCGATATTCTGGCCTTGCTGCCAGACAAGATCAAATGGTCCTTCCAGACGTTCTGTATTATCAATCGTTGTTGCCCGGACCATCGGAATACTGGTCACTTCTGCTTTGCATTCTTGCTTAAGCTTTTCGATAATCCCTGTATCATTACTATTCGCAAGCCATACATAGTCGTATGGGTACAGCGTATCCGTCTTATCTGCGATTCTGTTAGATACAACTTTTACCGAGAAAAAGAACATCACACATACATGTATCACGATCATAAGTGTCAGATACTTTACAGTTGTCTGGTATATGTGTCGTATCATATGTTCTTCCGGAAGGGTTCGCAGGTATTGATCCATAGACGTTTCTTTTTTACGCAGGATCATGGCACCTGTATTATACAGAAAAACATACAAACACAGGAAGAACCCACACAAAAGAAAGATACTCTCTGAAAATCTTCTCTGTGTATACAGATACAGGACGATTACTCCCATCAGCCCGCTGATCAACGCCCCTTCTTTTCTGTATATTCCCGGAATCTTCTCACTTTTCACCGCTGCATTTCTGGCATCGGCGGAACGTTCTCCTGCATGGATATCCCCAGAGATACCAAAAGCAAACAAACAGATAACAGCTATCACGATTGCCGTGATCAGATACACCTTCCACGATACCTCTGATTTCATATTGATTTTAGGAAAATGCTGTATAACAGCGGCATATATGCCAAACAAAATGGCTCTTCCAATCACAAATGCCGCCACCAGTGCCACCGCAAATCCGGCAAGTAATTCTCCGATCCAGGACCAGAACACGGCATTGCTCCGCATGCCAAGTGTCCGGAAAATCCCATCATCCGCCATCCGTTTTTTCCGGTAGAATACCATGACAACCGTAATCAAAAACAATGATATCAGTACGATCACAATCAGGCAGTCCTTCATAATCTCAGTCAGTCCAAGCCCTAGTAATTCATTATCATATCCATAGCTTCTGGAAAATGCCTCTCTCATTCCAAATCCAATGAACAGAAATGCTGCCGATAACAGAACCGATACAAATAAAAAAGAAAAATCTCTCCAGTGATATTTAAAATTCTCCCACAGCACATGGTAATAAAGCTTCGAATATTTCCCTGGAAAATATAATCTTCTTTTCCGTTCCTGTTTATAATGCTTATCATTTTCCTGAATTTTCAGGATCTGTTCACCGGATTCTTCCCATTCTTCCATGGATTTATGCATCAGTAACCGTATCCCCGTCCATATCGGAAATACTGCCAGATACCCAAGTACATACATCGGGAACACCTGTATCGTACCCGCACTGCTCCATGAACTGTTAAGTCCAATCTCGGTCACTACCGATAGCATTGCAAATAATCCGATAAGTTCTATGATAGATAAAAATTTTATTTCCCATCCCTTGATGTTACAGATAAGCCGTATTGTTTCGATTACTTCAAGAACGACATACAGCATAACACATACCGTGAATGCTTTTGCCAGTGTATGAATATCCAGTGGTAATGCATCTGCTGTTCCGTCTAAAAACGTCGTGTTATATGTATCTGCACAACTGTGATTTCTCAATACAGCAATTACATACATAATAAAATTCTTCCGTTCTCCCGTTATATTCATCCACGGAAACAGAAAATATATCTGAAGTATGATCCCCAGAATAATATTCATCCGTCTCTTTTTCTCTTCCATTCTCATTCCTCTTCCGCCCCTCTCATATCATATATCGAGATGATACAGACCAGATACTCCCCGTAAATTTTATACCGGAACATGCCGTCATATTTTCTGACAATATCCTGTATGTTCTTCATTCCATATCCATGAAGTATCTCATCTTCTTTTACTGATACAAATTCCTTCTGATTCTGCACCGGCATTTCTTTAATTGCATTTGAGGTCTCAATATATAATAAATGATTCTTCTTTTTTATCTTAATTTTTATCCAGCGCTTTTTATCTTGGATCCGTTCACAGGCTTCCAGCGCATTATCTAGAACGTTTCCAAAAAGTGAAATAATCTCCCTGTCTGAAAATGGAAGGGTTGCAAATACTTCTGTCTCAATCTGCATATCCGTCTCTTTCTCTTTTGCATCTTTCGTCTTTTGATTGAGGATCATATCCAGCATGCGGTTACCCGTCCAGATCTGATAGCTGTCATCCAGCATATCATCACTTAATTCATTCAGATACTGGTGCAGTCCTTCCCAGTCTCTCTCCTGATCGTATTTTTTCAATGCAAGCAGGTGATTTTTCATATCATGTACAACCTTCCGGCTCTTTAACATTTCCTGATATTTTTCTTCCAGCGCTTTCACTTTTATCTGCAGCAACTGTTCGTCCCGCTCTTTCAGTTCTGTCTTATGCTTTGCTGTCTCCGTATCCCATGCAGCCGCCTCGATATCCAGAAACATCCAGATTCCAATAATACCTATGAATATCACCATATACATATAGATTCTAAGCTTGAACAGCGCACTGTCATCCAGATAGATGTATGAAGCATCAAGATATAAGAAAAAAAGAACGATGGCAAGAACCCAGACATACCTGTGTATATCAAACGTTTTGATCCCTTTCATATGTCTGTACAGTTGCCATAGTTCGATCATCTGCATCACAATCATAAATGCTATGATCATGGTAAATGTCACTGCCGCAAAACCGGAATATTTCCATAAGATTGGATGCCCAGATAAGAAAATATAATTATATGCCTTGATGCAGCTTTCTTTCCGGAATATCTCGATCAGATACACGTGAATCGTGTGATACCCTCCGTCTATACGGATCCATGGAAAGAAGAAATATATTTGCAGCAGAATCCCCATACAAACATCTGCTTTTCGCTTTCTCGTCCATTCTTTCATTCTACATTTCTCCAGTATTCCATGATCTGTGTCTTCACATCCTGAATCAGTTCTGCTCCTGCCTGAATCTTAAGTCCGTCTTCCAGATAGATGGCAGCCGTCGTGATCCGGTCCACATGATCGATATTGATAATATAACTTCTTCCGGCAAATATAAAAGCCGGACTTTTCAAATCTTCAAAAATCTGATGCAGCGCCAGACGTTCTTTGTATGCGCCATTTACCATTACAAATTCAACATACTTCTGCCCTTTGACCTTGCGGATACAGATAATGTCTTTATAATATAATTTTCTCTGGTCCGTCACCCCACCGATCCAGAAGAAATTCTGGCTCTCTTTTTGCTTTTCCTGATAAATTTTCTGTAATACTGCCGGCAAACGTTCCTTCATATCTCTTTTCAAAATATACTGATATGCCTCGAGGACATAACTATCCACTGCAAATTCGGCGTACGATGTCAGGAATACCAGGCAGATATCTTTTTGTTCTGCCTTTAAAATTCTTCCCAGATCGATCCCGCTTTTCCCCGGAAGATCAATATCTGAGATAACTACATCGTAGTGCTTCTTAACTTCCAGAAATTCTTCGGCTGTTTTATATATTTCGGTGGTTATATCCTGCACCTTAAGTTTCTCGAACTCCCGGCTAATAAGTCTTTCCACTTCCTGGCTTGTATGTTCTTCATCTTCTATCATTGCTATCTGAAACATTTATATTTTCTCCGTATTTATTCACATAATTATTGCATTCATTGTACCACGATAGTTACAAATATTGTTATAACTGGCCATGAATTCCGGGATTTGTGGCCATGAATTCTTGAAAAAGCGTCTGCTGATACAGAAAACTTACCACTGGCAAAGCTCCTTACAGATGTTTTGGCAGTCAAGCAGCTCCCTACGAACACATGGCAACACAAAAGAACTGCTATTTTAAGACTTTACTCCTAAAACAGCAGTTCTTATTTTTTCAATCATTTACTTCTAATATTTTCAACCAGCAGCTCGTACTTTTCTCATTTCCGATAGATATTCCATCTATTCTGCTTTATTCAGTCCCATGTCCTCACACGCTTTTGTCACAGGAACTTCCACGATCACAGAACTGTCATCAATCTCTACCGAATATGTCTTATGGATCAGGCAGTTCACCGGATCTTCTGTTGCAACAACTACTGCAAGTCTGTGTCCCGGCTCTACGGTATATCTTGTCGCATTGAGATATACGCTGTAATCATGATATTCGCCCTTTTTAAGCTCGATACTGTTCTGTGCTGTCTCCGGCGCATAACCTGCTTCCGGATTACACAGATCTGCAAATGCACGTGTGATCACGCGGTATTTTTTATGTACGGTATTGAATTCTGCCTCGTCAAATGCCGGAAGATCTCCGCCATTCATGATTCCGCCTTCTTTTACCGTCGTTACCGGAACGATGTTTCTTTCCGGGTCTACGGTCTGGATACTGTCGAACTCTTCATCGCATACATCACAGAGAAGCACCGCGATCTCTACATCATCCATCTTACCAGATACTTTGGATGCTCCAAGCTGCATGGTCAGGGTATCTACATCGTTTCTGTTTTCCGGATCGAAATCTGTTTCGATATTTCCGTCTTTTAATGCTGCCTTTAAGTTCAGGCATACAGTTCCCTGTACAGTCACGGCTTTTTCAAATGGATCTGTCACATAGCGCTGAGCCATATTTGTAGACTTCAGTGCCATCACATCATCGAAGTTTTCTGCACTGACACCGGCTTTTTCCCAGTCGGTATCAATCACTGTCTTACTCTTTTCTTTTGAAGTAAGCTTTATGGTATGCTCTGTTTTCCATGCACTTTCTGTTTCCCATTTTTTCTGGTCATAGTTCGTCTGAGCAAGTACTTCCGGCATCTCTTCGGCACTGTTTTCTACTCCATACAGATAGTGGGAGATCCATTCATTTACGATATCATCATAGAACTTTCCATCGATCAGGATTCCGTAATTCTTATTTGGCATAGTCGGGGTGATATGCGGCCCCTGATGAAGAAGCAGCTTCACTGTCTGCCCTGCCTGTTCGAATGCGGTATGCATCATTTCAAACTGTTTTGTAGATACATTTTCGTCGTTGAATCCATGTACGATCAGTGCGCTGCACTTGATCTGGTCTGCATGCAGACGATAATTTCCGGCTCCCCAAAATTCCGGATCATAATCGAATCCACATTTTAACTGTTGGAGACTCAACTCATGATGGAATGCTGCAATATCATCCAACTGTTTTTCTGACAATGTCTCATCATTATAACGGCTGGAACAGAAATATGCCAGGAAACTATTCAGCATCTCTTTTGGCCAGTAACGCTGTGCACCCTGCATATTCTGCTGTGTATACCAGTCTGCGATACCCGCAACCGGAACGATTGTTTTCAGTCCTTCCACACCTGTGGTTGCAACTGCAAATGGCATGGTTCCGGCATAAGATCTTCCGGTCATGGCAACATTTCCATTGGACCAGTCTGCCTTCGTCTGTATCTTTCCTTCACGGTCTGCATAAGCCACTCTGTCACCATGTAACCATTCCACAACAAACTTAAACGCATCCCGTTCATATTCGGAGCCGACATAGTTAAATCCGTCTGAACCAAGTGCTCCGAATCCTGCACTTACGACCACTGCAAAGCCACGTACCAGATAATAATTAAAATTATCCAGATTCTCATATACCATGCTGTTATTATTTCCTTTATCAGGATAATACCAGTCTGCCGGATCTGCCTTTAACGCAAGATCCATGGCACTGATCGTCCCCTCCGGAATACGTGCAGGCACTTCTTTGTCAAGATCTGCAAAGTCAAATTTGCGGTATTCTTTGCTTTCTACTTCTTTCATATGATCATATCCGTCTGCCTGCACCCCTGCACAGTACGGACGTGCTTCATATAATGTTGCCGCCTTATAACTGCCTTCTACAGCACTTCTCGGAACCTGAATAAATGCTTTGACGAGATCTCTTTTTCCATCACCGTCCATGTCGTAATCAGATTCCACATATACGCAGTATCTTACGATACTTGATGTGGCAGGATCATAGTTTTCTCCTGTCTTTCCGTCCGTGAATTTGAAAACAGGCTGTGCCAGTCCATTTTCAAATACAGGTACTTTACTGTAATTTTTTTCTCCCATTGTAAAAACCTCTCTGATTTAATATTTTACCTGAGAGATATTATACCATGCATTTCGAAACCGGGCAATTTTTCTTTCTGTAATAGATTCAAAATCGTATCATACACTTCCGGATTATCCTTGATCACAATCGCCAGTTTCTCTTTTGCCTGATTCAACTGGCTTCCCTCCCAGGAATCCATCTCGTCGATCTGCTCAAGCGGCAGGAATGTCAGCATACGGATACATTTCAGTACGTCTGCA
>ERZ827037.1562-NODE-1562-length-23560-cov-5.936567_pt1 | contig 23560 bp, 16 predicted proteins | sample MGYA00519924_ERZ827037 | MGnify/ENA primary metagenome ERZ827037 (study PRJEB31778, sample SAMEA3449250) | human gut metagenome | biome: human gut; feature: human-associated habitat; material: faeces | place: United Kingdom | collected 2010/2012 ...
CAGTATTTTATTAAATAAAATCAAAGAAAAACAGAAATCTTAATAATTAATATTATTTTTATAAGAAAATCAAAATAATCTGACTATTAAAAGAAAAATAATGAAAAATCAAATAATCAGACAATTTACAAGAGTTTCCCTATTTACAGCCTAGGTAAAAGGGTGTATATTCTAGAAAAAGTTTTACACGACGTGAGAAAGAAATGATTGAATGCGCCGGACAAAGAAGATTTTAAAGTAAACTTTAGATTACAGGAAGAAAGGATAGCGACTATGAGGAAAGAAATGGAAAGTCAGAATCGTGGTCTTTACCGCGAAAGTTTTGAACATGATAACTGTGGTATTGGTGCAATTGTCAATATCAAAGGCAAAAAGACACATAGTACAGTGGCAGGAGCCTTGAGTATTGTAGAACAACTTGAGCACAGAGCCGGAAAAGATGCAGAAGGAAAGACAGGAGATGGCGTGGGTATTCTGACACAGATTCCTCATGGATTTTTCAAAAAAGTCTGTCAGCCACTTGGGATCAAGCTGAAAGATGAAAGAGATTACGGTGTAGGTATGTTCTTTCTTCCGCAGGATGAATTAAAACGCAATCAGGCGAAAAAGATTTTCGAGGTTATTGTAAAAAAAGAAGGATTGAAGTTCTTGGGCTGGAGAGAAGTTCCGATTCATCCGGATATTCTTGGAAAGACAGCAGTAGATTGCATGCCATGTATTATGCAGGCATTTATTGAACGTCCTGCAAAATACGAGAAAGGAATCGACTTTGACCGTCGACTGTATGTAGTCAGAAGAATCTTCGAACAGAGCAGTGATGATACTTATGTTGTTTCACTTTCCAGCAGAACAATCGTTTACAAAGGAATGTTCCTTGTAGGACAGCTGAGACTTTTCTTTGAAGATCTGCAGGATGAAGAATTTATTTCTGCAATTGCAATGGTACATTCCAGATTCAGTACGAATACTGCACCGAGCTGGCAGAGAGCGCATCCGAACCGCTTTATGGTCCACAACGGAGAGATCAATACGATCCGTGGTAATGCAGATAAGATGCGTGCCCGTGAGGAAACGATGGAGGCAGGATGTCTGAAAGGCGAACTTCACAAAGTACTTCCAGCAATCAATACTTCAGGTTCTGACTCCGCAATGCTTGACAACGCATTAGAATTCATGGTGATGAGTGGAATGGATCTTCCGCTTGCAGTTATGATCTGTATTCCGGAACCATGGATCAACAATAAAGAGATGTCCCAGAACAAGAAAGATTTCTATCAGTATTATGCAACAATGATGGAGCCATGGGATGGACCGGCGTCAATCTTGTTCTCAGATGGAGATGTTATGGGAGCTGTACTTGACCGTAACGGACTTCGCCCTTCCAGATATTACATTACAGATGATGATAATCTGATTCTTTCTTCAGAGGTTGGAGTTTTGGATATCGATCCATCCAAGATCGTGATGAAAGAAAGACTTCACCCAGGTAAGATGCTTCTTGTTGATACTGTTGCAGGACGCGTGATCGATGATGAGGAATTAAAAGAAAAATATGCAAATCAGTTCCCATATGGAGAATGGCTGGACAGTAATCTGATTCAGCTGAAGGATTTGAAAATCCCGAATAAGGATGTGCCAAAGTATACTGCCGAAGAGTGTACACAGCTTCAGAAAGCATTTGGCTATTCTTATGAAGACGTGAAAACTTCTATTCTGACAATGGCAAAGAACGGTGCCGAAGGAACCGCAGCGATGGGAATGGATGCACCGATTTCAGTCCTTTCGCAGAAACGTCAGCCACTGTTCGGATATTTTAAACAGTTGTTTGCACAGGTAACAAACCCACCGATCGATGCAATCCGTGAGGAAGTTGTAACATCTACAACAATTTATGTCGGAACAGACGGTAACCTTCTGGAGCAGAAGGAAGAAAACTGTAAGATGCTCAGAGTCAATAACCCGATCCTGACCAATACAGATCTTCTGAAAATTAAAAATATGAAAGTGGATGGATTCAAAGTTGCAGAGATTCCGATCACTTATTATAAAAACACAAGTCTTGAGAAGGCAATCGAGTATCTGTTTATTGAAGTAGACCGTGTGATCCGCGAGGGTGCTAACATTTTGATTCTGACAGACCGTGAGGTAGACGAATATCACGTTGCAATCCCGTCACTTCTGGCAGTATCCGGACTGCAGCAGCATCTGGTACGTACAAAAAAGAGAACCTCAGTCGCGATGATTCTGGAAAGTGGAGAGCCTAGAGAGGTTCATCATTTTGCAACACTGCTTGGATATGGAGCATGTGCGATTAATCCATATCTTGCGCATGAGTCAATCCGTCAGCTGATTGAGTCTAATCTGCTTCACAAAGATTATTATGCAGCAGTAGATGATTATAACTCAGCAGTAATTCATGGAATTATTAAGATTGCATCCAAGATGGGAATTTCAACGATCCAGTCCTATCAGGGAGCAAAAATCTTCGAGGCAATTGGTCTCAAGACAGATTTTATTAATCGCTATTTTACAGATACAGTCAGCCGTGTTGGTGGTATCGGTATTGAAGAAATTGCAGAAGATTACACAGCATTCCATACAGAAGCATTTGATCCGCTTGGACTGCAGGTTGATACGACACTGGACAGTGTTGGAAAACATAAATATAAAAGTGGCGGAGAAGAACATCTCTATAATCCACAGACAATACATATGCTTCAGCAGTCCACAAGACGTGGTGATTATGAAATGTTCAAGCAGTATACAGAGATGGTTGATGAGGAAGGCGAGAAGATCAATCTGAGAGGTCAGCTTGATTTCAATTTCCCAAAGAAGAGTGTACCGCTTGATGAAGTAGAAAGCGTAGATTCAATCGTAACAAGATTCAAGACAGGTGCGATGTCCTATGGATCTATTTCAAAAGAAGCACATGAGACAATGGCGATCGCCATGAATATGCTTCATGGTAAATCAAACTCCGGTGAAGGTGGAGAGGATATTGAACGTCTTGACACAAACAGATGCTCTGCAATCAAGCAGGTTGCTTCCGGCCGATTCGGAGTTACATCCAGATATCTGGTCAGTGCACAGGAAATCCAGATCAAGATGGCGCAGGGAGCAAAACCAGGAGAAGGAGGACATCTTCCGGGTGGAAAGGTATATCCATGGATCGCGAAGACACGTCACTCAACACCAGGTGTAAGTCTGATCTCACCACCGCCGCATCATGATATTTATTCAATCGAGGATCTTGCACAGTTGATCTATGACTGTAAAAATGCAAATAAAAATGCAAGAATTTCTGTAAAACTGGTATCAGAAGCAGGTGTTGGAACAGTCGCTGCAGGTGTTGCAAAAGCCGGAGCCGGAGTTATCCTGATCTCAGGATATGACGGAGGAACAGGAGCAGCACCGAGAAGCTCGATTCAGAATGCAGGACTTCCGTGGGAGCTTGGACTTGCAGAAACTCATCAGACATTGATTCAGAATGGTCTGCGTGAGCGTGTCCGTATTGAGACAGATGGTAAGCTCATGAGTGGTCGTGATGTTGCAATCGCAGCAATCCTTGGAGCAGAAGAGTTTGGATTTGCAACAGCTCCGCTTGTAACAATGGGATGTGTTATGATGCGTGTCTGCAACCTGGATACTTGTCCGGTTGGTGTTGCAACTCAGAATCCGGAGCTTAGAAAACGTTTCAGCGGAAAACCGGAATATGTTGTCAACTTTATGCGTTTTATTGCAGAAGAATTAAGAGAATATATGGCAAAACTTGGTGTCCGCACAGTGGATGAACTGGTAGGGCGCACAGATCTTCTGAAAGTAAAAGACGTTCCGACATCAGAGCGTGCCGCAACACTGGATCTGTCACAGATTCTGTACAATCCATATGCGAAAGAGAAGAAAGGTGTTATCTTTAATCCAAAGAAAGTCTATGATTTTGAACTTAACAAGACATTGGATGAAAAAGTACTATTGAAACAGCTTCTTCCAGCCCTTGAAAGAGGAGAAAAGAGAGGACTTGAAGTAGATGTTACAAATACAGACCGTACTTTCGGAACAATTTTCGGATCTGAGATCACAAGAAGATATCCGGAAGGAATGGAAGAAGACAGCTATGTGATCCAGTGTAAAGGTGCCGGCGGTCAGAGCTTTGGAGCATTTATCCCAAGAGGACTGACACTGGAACTGACAGGAGACAGTAATGACTATTTTGGAAAAGGACTTTCCGGTGGAAAACTGGTTGTTTGCCAGCCGAAAGGTGTGAAATTCAAATCAGATGAGAATATTATCATCGGAAATGTTGCTCTTTACGGAGCTACAAGTGGTAAAGCATTTGTAGGAGGTGTTGCCGGAGAACGTTTTGCGGTAAGAAACTCTGGTGCACGCGCAGTTGTAGAAGGTGTCGGAGACCACGGATGTGAATATATGACAGGTGGATGTGTTGTTGTACTTGGACAGGTTGGAAAGAACTTTGCAGCCGGAATGAGCGGCGGTATTGCCTATGTAATCGATCTCGATAACAGCCTGTATCGTAAAGTAAATAAAGCAATGGTCAACATTGAACGTGTCACAGATAAGTATGATGTACAGGAATTAAAAGGAATGATCCAGGAGCATGTTGCTTATACAAACTCTGAGGTAGGTAAGAAGATTCTTGATAATTTCAAAGAATATCTGCCAAAATTCAAGAAGATCATTCCGGAAGACTATGAGAGAATGATGTCCACAATCATCCAGATGGAAGAAAAAGGACTTAGTAGAGAAAAAGCAAAAATCGAAGCATTTAATATGATCAAGAACGGAAGATAGGAGGCATAGAGATGGGAAAACCGACAGGATTTATGGATTATGAAAGACAGGATAAACCGGCAGAGAGCCCATTGGAACGCATCAAACATTTCAATGAGTTCCATACGCCTCTTAGCAAAGAAGAACAGGAGCTTCAGGGCGCACGCTGTATGGCGTGTGGAGTTCCGTTCTGTCAGTCTGGAAAGCCGCTTGCAGGAATGGCCAGTGGATGTCCATTGCACAACCTTGTGCCAGAGTGGAATGACTTGATCTACAATGGAAATTGGAAGGAAGCTTATTTACGTCTGAAAAAGACAAACAATTTTCCGGAATTTACTTCCCGTGTATGTCCGGCACTGTGTGAAAATGCATGTACCTGTGGACTGAATCAGGAAGCAGTTGCATCAAAAAGTAATGAATATGCAATTATTGAAAATGCATATGAGATGGGATATGCAAAGGCAAATCCACCGAAAGTGCGTACAGGAAAGAAAGTCGCAGTGATCGGTTCCGGTCCGTCCGGACTTGCGGCAGCAGATCTTCTGAACAGAAGAGGTCATCAGGTAACTGTTTTTGAACGTGAGGACAAACCGGGTGGATTGCTCCGCTACGGAATTCCGAATATGAAGCTGGAGAAACAGATTATCGACCGTAAGATTGCGATTATGGAAGAAGAGGGAATTATCTTCCAGACAGGATGTAATGTTGGAAAAGACGTGAAGGCGGCAGATATCCTGAAAGAATATGACCGCGTGATCCTTGCATGTGGAGCATCAAATCCAAGAGATATCAAAGTACCGGGAAGAGATGCACAGGGAATTTATTTTGCAGTAGATTTCCTGAAATCAACAACGAAAGCACTATGGGCAAATGACATGAAGCTTAAAACAGGAAGCTACATTTCTGCAAAAGGAAAAAATGTAATTGTAATCGGAGGCGGAGATACAGGAAATGACTGTGTCGGAACATCTATCCGTCATGGAGCAAAGAGCGTTCTCCAGCTGGAGATGATGCCGAAAGCACCAGACGAGAGGACACCGATGAACCCATGGCCGGAGTGGCCAAGAGTCTGCAAGACAGATTATGGTCAGCAGGAAGCGATCGCTGTGTTTGGTTCTGATCCTCGTGTTTACACAACGACAGTGAAAGAATTCGTAAAAGACAAGAAAGGGAATCTCTGTAAGGCAGTCCTTATCAAACTTGAGAGTAAGACCGATGAGAAGACCGGACGGAAAATGATGGTTCCGGTAGAAGGAAGCGAGTATACAGTAAATGCAGATCTTGTTCTGATCGCAGCAGGATTCCTTGGAAGCCAGGATTATGTAACAAAAGCATTTGGTGTAGAAGTGAATGAACGCACAAATGTAAAGACAGAGGCAGGAAAATATTCTACAAATGTGAAGGATGTATTTACAGCCGGGGATATGCACAGAGGACAGTCTCTTGTTGTATGGGCTATCCGTGAAGGTCGTGAAGTGGCAAGAGAAGTAGATGAAAGCCTGATGGGATATACAAACTTATATATTCAGTAGAAAATAAAAGATCATACAGTGAAACAGGAATCTGGAAAGTTTATCTAAGAATAAAGAGAACTTTCCAGATTTTTTTGTTACAAAAATGTTACAAAAAAATGAAAAAAGTAAGGAGAACTATTGAAAATATTACATAAATACGCTATAATATTGAGCGTAGAATGTAAATAAAATACCCTCTTGTTACGAGAAATATGTTGAAAAAAAGTGATAGATGTTGTATTATAACATATGAGTATGTGGAATTATAATGTAACTATTTACAACGAGTTATGATACGAAAATTATAATGCATCACATGGGGGACTAGATAAAAATAAGGATAGGTGGAAAGATGAAGTTAAAAAAAGTAAGCAGTATGATTCTTGCAGTAACACTTGCATGTACAATGACTGTTACACCGGTACTTGCTGACGAGGTCAGTGATCTGAAGCAGAAGAAGCAGGAGACACAGAATCAGGTAAGTAATCTTCAGACACAGCTGAATTCACTTATGACCAAGATCTCTGATCTTGAGAATGATCTGATCGAAACAGGTGAGGAAATCTCTCAGACAGAGGAAGATCTGAAGACAGCGCAGGAGGAACAGGAACAGCAGTATGCAGCCATGAAGCTTCGTATTAAGTACATGTATGAAGAAGGAACAGGCACTGCTACAGTGGAGAAGGTACTGACATCCGGAGATATTTCCAGTGTACTGACACAGGCAGAATATTCCCAGCAGGTACATTCTTATGACAGAGATAAGCTCGAAGAGTATGTTGCGACAGTTCAGAAAGTAGAAGATCTTAAGACAACGCTTGAGACAAAGATGGCTGATCTGCAGGAGACACAGACAGAGTATGATGCGCAGAAGGATGAACTGAATACAACAATCACAGAGAAGAGTAGTGAAATCGCAAATCTCGATGTTAAGATTGATGAAGCTGTAAAGAAAGCAGCGGAAGAAGAAGCTAAGAGAAAGGCAGCAGAAGCAGCAGCAAAGAAAGCTGCCGAGGAAGCAGCTAAGAAGAATAACTCAAGCAGTAGTTCTTCTAATAGAAATAACTCAAGTAATAGTTCTTCCAGTAGTTCAAGCTCAAGCAGCTCAAGCTCAGGAAGTTCAAGCAGCTCAAGCTCCAGTAGCTCAAGCAGTAGTTCTTCCAGCAGTTCAAGCTCAAGCAACTCAAGTTCTTCCTCATCAAGTCCAAGCTATAGTGCAGATAAGGGGAGCATTATTGTAAATGCAGCCTATTCACAGATCGGAGTTCCATATGTATGGGGCGGATCTACACCGGGAGTTGGACTTGACTGTTCAGGACTTGTACAGTATTGCTACAGACAGGCAGGAATTTCAATTCCAAGAACAAGTGGAGATATTCTTGCAGCAGGAACAATTGTAAGCAATCCTCAGCCGGGAGATATCTGCTGGACACCGGGACATGTAGCGATTTACATTGGCGGCGGACAGATGATCGAAGCACAGCAGACAGGAGTACCGGTTAAGGTAAGTTCTGTACGTGTTACATATTATGTAAGATATTAGAACAAAAAAAGGAATCAGTGATGCTGATTCCTTTTTTTAAAACTTTTTTATTTGCCCGGTACAATTTCCAGCCAGTATCCGTCAGGATCTTCAATAAAATAAATTCCCATAGATGGATTTTCGAAGCAGATACATCCCATCTCTTTATGTTTTTTGTAAGCAGCATCGAAATCATCGACAGCAAATGCGAGATGGATCTCATTATCTCCCAGTTCATATGGTCGATCCATATCACGCAGCCAGGTGAGCTCTAAAAGATGTGGGGTCACACCGTCTGTGAGATATACAAGCTTAAAACTTTCGTCATCGGCAAGTTTTTCACGTTCTACTTTTAAATTCAGAGCTTTCTGGTAAAAATCCAGTGATTTTTCAAGATCATATACATTCAGGTTATTGTGTGCAAATGTAAAATTCATTTTAGTACCTCCATAGAATTATAAGGTTTTTATTCACAGTCAAGTGGAATGATGACTGGAATCTACTTTCTAAGGATATCACAGGAGGGGAGGAAAAATCAATAATGCATAGATAAAACCTGATGGGATAGAGTGATAACACAGAATATAGTGAAAAATGAATGAAAAACATTTTTGAAATGCAAAACATGTGGAAATAAAGCTGGAAAAAACAAAAAAATAAAAAAGAATGCAGGAACCCATTGACGAAACGTCAAAAATTATATACAATAACAAAAGTGAAAAAATAAAGAAAGTGGAGGATTCCTGCAATGACTGCATATAAAGATTTGAGCAAAGAAGAGTTATTGGAATTAAAGAGTGGCCTGGAGGCGCAGTTTGAAGAAGTGAAGGCAAAAGGTCTGAAACTGGATATGTCCAGAGGAAAACCGTCAGCAGACCAGCTGAATCTGTCAATGGGGATGATGGATACACTGACAAGTGGTGTTGATCTGACTTGTGAAGATGGTGTTGACTGCCGTAACTATGGCGGACTTGATGGAATTGATGAAGCAAAACAGCTTCTTGCAGATATGATGGAAGTTCCGAAAGATAACGTGATCATTTTCGGAAACTCAAGTCTGAATGTGATGTATGATACGGTAGCACGTGCAATGACACATGGTATCATGGGAAGTACTCCATGGTGTAAGCTTGATAAGGTAAAATTCTTATGTCCGGTTCCAGGATATGACAGACATTTCGCGATTACAGAGCATTTCGGAATTGAGATGATCAATGTACCGATGACATCAACAGGACCGGATATGGATATGGTTGAGAAACTTGTAAGCAGTGATCCGGCAATCAAAGGAATCTGGTGTGTACCGAAGTACTCTAACCCACAGGGAATCACATATTCAGACGAGACAGTGTTCCGTTTTGCGAACCTGAAGCCGGCAGCAGAAGATTTCCGTATCTTCTGGGATAATGCTTACTGTGTACATCATTTATATGAAGATAAACAGGATTATCTGATTGAGATTCTGATGGAGTGTAAGAAGGCAGGTAACCCGGATATGGTTTACAAGTTTTCTTCTACATCCAAGATCAGTTTCCCGGGATCAGGAATTGCAGCAATGGCAGCATCTGATGCAAACCTGGAGGATATCAGAAGCACAATGCGTGTGCAGACGATCGGACATGATAAGGTAAATCAGCTGCGTCATGTAAGATTCTTCGGAGATATTCACGGAATTGTAGAACATATGAAGAAACATGCAGATATCCTGCGTCCGAAGTTTGAGACTGTTCTTGAAGTTCTTGAAAGAGAACTTGGCGGACTTGAGATTGGATCATGGATCGCGCCACGCGGAGGATATTTCATCTCCTTTGATGCGCTGGATGGATGTGCGAAAGCGATTGTTGCGAAGGCGAAAGAAGCTGGCGTTGTTATGACAGGAGCGGGAGCAACATTCCCTTATGGAAAAGATCCACATGACAGCAATATCCGTATCGCACCGTCTTATCCAACACCGGAAGAACTTGCAGTTGCCGCTGAAGTATTTGTATTGAGTGTAAAACTGGCAAGTGTTGATAAGATCCTTGAGACAAAATAAATAACAGCATTTTATAAAGACCTTTTGCAAGTGGTTGATCTGCCGGCAGAAGGTCTTTTTCTGATGGTTGACAGTTACTGTTCACTCCCGTGTCAATCACTCCGCTGATTGACACGGAGGATGCGTGTTTTGACTTGAATGCATCTCGCCCCATCGCCAAAGGCGATTTAAAATGGCGAGATGCGTTGCTGGTCGCACATCGTGTGAACAGTAACGGTTGACATGCGTTTCCAGGGAGATTATAATGTAGTGCATAGCAGAAAAGAGGAATGACATGATAAAAGGTGTAATATTTGACGTAGATGGTGTCCTTCTCAATTCCATGCCTGTCTGGGAGAATCTTGGAGAATTGTATCTGGATCATTTGGGAATTGAGGCCGAGAAGAACCTGGGGGAGACATTATTTGAGATGAGCCTGGAGGAGGCGGCAGATTATCTGATCTCACATTATAACCTGGAGAAGACAGTGGAAGAGGTTGTGCAGGGACTGAATAAAGAAGTGGAAGACTATTATGCAAAACGAGTTCCATTGAAAGAAGGGGTTCGTCAGTATCTGGAGGAATTCAGAGAGCGGAAGATTCCTATGGTGATCGCAACAACCGGTGACCGGAAGAATGCAGAAGCAGCTCTGAGCAGATTGAAGGTATTACCTTATTTTCAAGGAGTTTTTACAGCATCTGAGATCGGAAGCGGTAAGGATCAGCCGGATATTTATTTTGCAGCACTTTTGCAGCTGGATACGGAGCCGGAACAGACCTGGGTGTTTGAAGATACTTACCAGGCTTTGAGAACGGCAAAGCATGCGGGATTTAAGACAGTAGCAGTTTATGATAAGGCAAATGACAAGAATCTGGCGCAGATCTGGAATACGGCAGATATCTATTTGCCGGAATTTGATGATTTTAATGTTTTTTGGAACAGGGTGTCTGAGGAAGAGAAAGAACAGTTGCTGATTGTAGAATAAGAGGAGAATGAAAAAAGCAGATTCGAATTCAAAGGAGAGATGCTCCGGTAGAATTCGAATCTGCTTTTTATCATATAATTGGCTGGTCTGTCTTGTGTTTAGAGAAGGTGGATGCCGGCATCAGCAGCAGCTTCAACTACATTTTCAGGCCAGAGGGAAGACTGTACTTCACCGATATGAGCCTTTCTTAAGTAATACATACAGATACGGGACTGTCCAATACCGCCGCCGACTGTATATGGAAGCTCACCGTTCAGCAGTGCCTTCTGGAATGGAAGTTCTGCACGCTCTTCACATCCGGCTTCTTTGAGCTGTGCCTTTAATGAGTCTTCGTCAACACGGATTCCCATAGAAGAGAGTTCAAGACCGATGTCAAGAACCGGATAGTAAACGATAATGTCACCGTTCAGCTCCCAGTCATCATAGTCCGGAGCACGACCGTCATGTCTTTCGCCGGAAGCAAGTACGCCACCAATCTTGGAGATAAACACTGCGCCTTTTTCCTTCGCAATCGCTTTTTCACGTTCTTTGGTAGTAAGATCCGGATAAAGGTCTTCCAGCTCCTGTGTGGTGATGAAAAAGATATCATCAGGAAGAAGAGGATCGATATAGTTGTAACGTCTGGAAATGTATTCTTCTGTATCTTTCAGAGCCCGGTAGACTTTGCGGACAGTGTACTGAAGTGTCTCTGTGTTACGTTCTTCCTTAGAAATTACTTTTTCCCAGTCCCACTGGTCAACATACAGAGAATGGATGTTGTCTGTATCTTCATCACGACGTATCGCACTCATATCTGTGTAAAGCCCTTCGCCGGAATGGAAATTGTAATTCTTCAATGCATATCTCTTCCATTTTGCAAGAGAATGAACGATCTCTGCAACAGAACCATCCTGTTCTTTGATGTCAAAGGAAACCGGACGTTCCACACCGTTTAAGTTATCATTCAGACCGGATTCCGGACGGACAAACAGTGGTGCTGACACTCGTGTCAGGTGGAGATTCTTTGCAAGAGCACGCTCGAAGTGGTCTTTCACTTCTTTGATGGCTACTTCTGTCTCACGAATTGTAAGAGGGGAATGATAGCCAGCAGGTATTCTTAACTGTTCCATAATAAACTCCTTTATGTTAGCATTTTATTGCTGTTCACAGTATTATGCGGTCAGCAATAGCATTTCTCTTCTATTTTAAGTGGAGAAGAATAAGAAGTCAATGGAAAGGTGAAATGAACACTTGTAATCAGTAAAAAAAATTGCTAAAATGAGCAGTAGTGAGTAATAAATAGTAAGGGACGAAGGTGTAAATAATGAATGTAAATGATATGATTGATACAATTCTGAATTTTGACCTGGATGTTGTTCTGGCTGGACTTAATGAAAGCAGTCATCATTTGAGTCAGATGGAATTTATTTCTCTGATCGTTATAACGGCCGGAGCGGTACTGTTATGTCTGACGGGGCTGAAACTGGTACGTTTCTGGTCTGTGATCGCAGGATTGTCAGCAGGATGCGCAGCTGGAATTGCGGTCGGAGCGATTGCAGGTCTGGATCAGACGATCGCATTGGCGGCAGGAGCAGGTGTGGGACTTGTATTGGCGGTGCTTGGTGCATGGAAGAAGCAGATTGGTGGATTTGTGACAGTAGCGGTACTCGTCTTTGTTGTCAGTGTACATTTGATGAAACCACAGGATTTTATTATCTATGGAATCTGTGCGGGTATTGGTCTTGTGTGTGCATTGCTTTCTATTAAGTTTCATAACTTTATGCTAATTGCTGCTTCTTCTGTGTTTGGAGCAATGGCAGCGGGCAGCAGTATCTTTTATCTGCAGCCATATAAAAACGGAATGATTCATGTGGCACTTTGTGCTGCAATTGGTGCACTTAGTATCTGGATCCAGCTTCTTTTGGAATCCGGAAAACGTAAGAAAAAGAATTTACTTAAAGCCGCAGAGATCCGTGAAGAACATTCTACAGAAAATGAAGTCGAGAAGGCAAGGGCACTGGTTGAGAATCTGGATGATTTTGATGAGCTGGATGAGATTATAGAGAGTCTTCCGGAAAATGTCCGGAAAGAAGACAAGGGCACAACAGTTGTCAGCATGGATGAATTTGATGATCTTGAAGATGATCTGGAAGAGGATGAAGTGGAGAACTTTAAAGAAGAGAAGTTTGATGTAGACGAGGAAGATTGGGAGGAAGACGTCGAAATTGAAGTAACTGCTGATGAGGCAGATGTGACAGAGGATTATGATTTTGATGAAGATCCGGATGACTTAGATGACTTGAATGATCTGGATGATTTAGATTATCTTGATGACGATGATGATATCGAGTTTCTGGATGAAGATGAGTAGATAAAAAAGCTATCGATTACAATAACTTAACACATATCTGTGTTGTTATCGTAGTCGATAGCTTTTGTATTATCTTACTGCTGTAAATACTCCGCGGAGATCATGGATTACATGTCTTGGACATTTTACAGAGCACATTCCACAGCTTAAGCAGATGTCTTCATGGATTACTGCGCAATTATCTTCTACATGAATTGCACCTGCAGTACATGTTTTTTCACAAATACCGCATCCAATACAACTGACTTCACACTGCTTACGTGCAACAGCTCCTTTTTCTTTGTTAGAGCATTTTACTACAATGTAGTTTGCACAGTCGTGGATTTTGATCAGGTTCTGCGGACAGACTTTTGCACACTGTCCACAGGCAATACATTTTTCTTCGTCTACTTCGGCAACGCCATATTCATTCATGGAAATCGCGCCGAATTTACATTTTTCTATACAGGCTCCACATCCGATGCAGCCATCTTTGCATCCACCGTCTTCAGAGCCGGCTGCGCGGCAGCCACCGTTACAGGCAACCAGAGCTGCCCGGTAAGGAAATCTCTTTTTAATTGCCATGATTATTTCTTCCTTTCGTATGGTGTGTTAGAAAGAGGAAGGCTGTAGCGTCTTTCTCCGTCAAATCTGCAATATGCATCCGCGATTGCAGGAGCAGTAGGGATGGATGTGATCTCTCCGATACCGATTGCTCCACAGGCAACATCCAGACCAGGTTTATCAATAACGATTGCTTCAATCTCAGGAACTTCGTGAGAACGGAAAAGTCCTAAGGAACCATACTTGTCAATTGGTTTACAATTTTCATCGATTGGATACTGCTCTCTGAGTGCGAATCCCATAGACATTACAACACCGCCTTCAATCTGACCTTCGCAGGAAAGTGGGTTGACAGCTTTACCAACATCGTGTGCGGCAATCATTTTCTCAATCTTACCTGTCTTAGGATCAAGGATGCAGACCTGAGTTGCATATCCATAAGCAACGTGAGATATCGGATTAGGCACATCTGCACCAAGTGGATGAGTTTTAGCGAGATACTCTCCGTAGAAAGTTTCTCCAATCATATCTTTCATGGACTTACCGCTGTTTTTCGCTTCCATGAATTTTTCACATGCTCTGCGGCACGCTTCACCAGTTACAAGTGTCTGACGAGAACCGGAAGTTGTACCGGAATCAGGTGAAATCCATGTGTTGCTTCGCTCATAGACGATATCATCATGGGAAAGATCTGTATTTGTAACGATCATCTGTACAAGTACAGTACCAAGTCCCTGACCGATACAGGAAGCACCAGTGAAGATGTGAAGTTTTTCATCTTCTTCAACAATTAATTTTACACGTCCTGTATCCGGGATACCAACACCAACGCCGGCATTCTTCATAGCACAACCAAGGCCAACAGCCTTACCGGCCGCAAGTGCAGCATCATACTCTTCTTTGACAGCTTCCAGTGTCTCTACAAGACCTGTAGAGTTATCTACAATCTGTCCGTTCGGAAGTACTTCGCCTGGGCGGATCGCATTGCGGTAATGAATCTCCCAAGGCGTAATGCCTACCTTGTCAGCCATCATGTTCAGAAGTGTCTCTGTTGCAAAACAAGTTTGTGTAACACCAAATCCGCGGAATGCTCCGGCAGGTGGGTTATTTGTATAGTAAGCAGTTCCTTCAATTTCAAAGTTTTCATAATGATAAGGTCCTGCTGCATGTGTACATGCACGTTCAAGAACCGGGCCGCCAAGAGAAGCGAATGCACCTGTGTCAGATTTAACAATCGCTTTTACACCCTGGATCACTCCATTCTCATCGCATCCCATTGTCATATCCATGTAGAATGGGTGACGTTTCGGATGAACAAGCAAGGATTCCGCTCTGGATAATTTCATCTTGATCGGTTTCTTTGTTACGTAAGTAAGCAATGCACTTAAATGCTGAACAGTCATGTCCTCTTTACCACCGAAACCACCGCCGACTAATGCGTTCTGAACTTTTACTTTATCTGTTCCAAGCATAAGTGTAACTTCGTGCAATGTCTGGTGAGCGGACTGGTCTGTTGAATATACGAAAATGTCACCGTCTTCATCATAGAAAGAAACAGCACATTCCGGTTCAAGGAAAGCATGCTCAGTCCAAGGTGTCTCGAAGTGATGTGAGATCACGTACTTGGAATTCTTGATTGCTTCTTCCGCATTTCCGCGGCTGATGTGCTTATAAGCACATACGTTAGTCTCTTCTTCATCATAAACAAGAGGTGCATCCGGAGCAGCAGCTTCTTCCACTGTATGCACATGAGGAAGTACTTCATATTCAACTTTAATAAGTTTCTTTGCTTTTTCTACAGTTGCCATGTCAGTTGCAGCTACAAGGGCAATTGCATCTCCGAGATAATGAGTCAGTCCGCCAACCGGAATCAGTGAATACTGATCATGTTTTAAGTGTCCGATCTTATTCTCCCCAGGAATATCATCGGCTGTTACAACCGCTTCTACGCCAGGCAGAGCCTCGGCAGCAGAGGTATCAATAGAAAGTACGCGAGCTCGTGGATATTTACTACGAAGAGCAGCGCCATAGAGCATTCCTTCCGGATAATAGTCATCCGGATATTTACCTGTTCCAAGCACTTTTTCTTCAACATCTATACGAGAAACACGGGAACCAAGAGTCCAGCTAGGATCTCCGTCATCTGGTAAAACTCCTTCTTTCAGAATCTTAGCTGCCAGACGTACCGCGTCCATGATCTTAACATATCCTGTACAGCGGCAATAGTTGTTGCGTAGCGCATAGCGAATCTCATTATCGGTTGGTTCCGGATTTACATCCAAAAGTGCTTTTGTGCACATAACCATACCAGGAATACAGAATCCGCACTGTACAGCGCCTGCCTTCCCGTAAGCATAAGTGTAAACTTTCTGTTCCCAATCAGAAAGCCCCTCGACTGTGATGACATTCTTTCCGGCCAATGAATCTGTGTCAGGTACGCAGGATTTGCAAGTCTGTCCATCAATGATAACAGTACAGGCTCCACAAGCGCCTTCGCTGCAACCATCCTTTGCAGAGGTAATGTGCAGTTCATCACGCAGGAACCGTAACAGTTTCTGATTCTTTGAAGGTGAGACTTCCTGACCATTTACTATAAATGATGCCATGTCAGTTACTCCTTTCTTTGTAACAAAATCCCCAAAGAAAAATCTTTGAGGAGTATGTGTTTGTTGTGTATTTTTAATTATATAAAGATACCTATAGTTATATTTTATCACATATTCAACAAAAAGCAACAACTATTCTAAAAAAGTTTTTGACACCTAAAAATATTTTAGATATATGATATAAAAAATGCATATCAGGACAAAAAAAGGGAAGTACCGCAAAATGATACTCCCTTGTAATTATCTTATATAAATTGTTCTTAGAAACCAAAAAGATCTATAACGCGATTTTAATTATCGTGTTCTTCTTCAAATGGATCGTCGTAATCATCTTCATCATCGTAATCATCTCCACCGCGGGAAGCAATTGCGAGAATCAGTGAAATAACAGCAAGTACACCACTTACACCGGCTAAAATCAGAAGCTCGAATTCATCTCCATGTTTCAGGAAAGCAAAAACAGCACAACCGATATAGAGAATCATCGGGATAAGGAATGCAAAAAGTGTATCACGGTTATTCATGATGAAGTATAACAGTGCAGTGACAAGCATACAAAGAGCAACAATGACATAATTCATGCCTGGAGCAGAAGTTACGTCAGCTCCTGATGTGCTGAGTCCTGTTACGAATCCTTTATAAATACAGAAACCAAATGCAAGCAGGGAAATGATTCCAAGGATGATGCGTCCAGGTCTGAAGCGTGGATATTCGTCTACATATTCATATTCATCATCATATTCATCATCAGAGGATTTCTCATCATCATAGTCATCCATTTTTCTGGATTTTACATCTTCTTTTGCTTTCGCAGTTTCGGCTTCCTCTTTCTTTTTCTTCTTGGCAACTTTACTGTCAGGGTCAGTTGCAAGCATATCTTCGTATCCTTTGCGAACTGCTTTTTCACGCTTATCACGGATTTCTTCCGCAGGAATGTTCCCATATTTCTGCTCTTCGGAATTATCAGTGGCAGTGGCATCAGTGGCAGCTTTCTGTGCAGCGGCTTTGCGGGCTCTGGCTCTCTCCTTAAGAATACGTTCAGCTTCTTCTTCTGAAATCCCTTTGTCAGCAGCAAGGCGGGCAATCGCTTCTTTGCGGGCGCGGGCTTTTGCTTCTCTGCGGGCAGCTCGTTTCTCTTCAGCGGCACGGGCGGCGGCATCAGCTTTCGCTTTTTCTTCAGCAGCGCGGGCGGCAGCTTCAGCTTTCGCTTTTTCTTCAGCAGCACGGGCGGCAGCTTCAGCTTTTGCTTTCTCTTCTGCAGCTTTCTTGGCAGCGATCTTCTTTGCACGTTGTTTATCAAGGTTCCATTGCTTTTTACAGCTATGGCAGATTGCATATTCATTAAAGATTGGATCCCCGTTTTCGCTGGTGCCAATCTGCTTATTCTGCAAATCCAGGTCTTTTCCACATATTGGGCACTTCATATTAATCATGTACTCCTCTCTTTTGTATCAAAATATTTATAACAGACTTATTATAGCATCTTAAAAGAGGAAGAACAACGAAAAAAGTGTGTTTTACATAAAATGTTTTAGAAAAAAATCAAAATTGTGCAAGAATTTAGTTTAAATTCATAAGAAATGGTGGACTTTAAAAATTTAATGTGTTAAAATCAAAAAGTGGCCTGAGAAGGCAAAAGGTATTGTTATGGTTTATGGTATGCCGTAAGCCATCATATAATTAGCCGGTTGAGAAGGAGATTGTTTCGTATGAGTAAGAAGATCAGAACCGAGGCAGTAGATTATCTGTTTCAGGCAATCTTAAGCCTTGAGAATAAAGAAGAGTGTTATACATTTTTTGAAGACATCTGTACGATCAATGAGCTGCTTTCATTGTCACAGAGATTTGAAGTGGCAAGAATGCTCCGTGAACAGAAGACATATTTGGAGATCGCGGAGAAGACAGGAGCATCCACTGCGACAATCAGTCGTGTGAACCGTTCTCTTAATTATGGGAATGACGGATATGATATGGTTTTCAAACGTGTAGGGCTTGCTGAGGAAGAGAATGGAACGGAAGAATAACACTTAAGAATTAAGCTTACAATAAAATACCTTTTATCAATCAAAAGATACAGCTTGCGGAAGATCCTGATAAAGTCTTTCGCAGGCTGTATCTCGTTTTAAACAGAAATGTTTATTTCCCTTTCTTTTTCTCTTCGTTTTTTGAAGACTTGGAAGAGAGGTCATCAATGATCCGTTCAATGATCATTTTCTTGATATATACATCAAAACTCAAGCTGCATATAAATGCAAACTGCTGTAAGATCTCCTTATCTTCGCCATCAGCAAGATGAGTGAAAGTCTCAGCAGATTTCTCATAAGTAGCAGTTACATTCTCTTTGATGGAATCCAGCTGTTCTTTTTCAATCTTGCAGACTTCTTTGTAAATATCCGCTAATTCAAAAGAGCTTCCATCCGGAAAATATTTTTCTGTGAGCGGTGCAAGAACTGTCTCAATATCTTTGATTGAAAGGATATTTTTAAAATAATAAATGAAGACCAGAAGGAGCAGGTGCTCTCTGGAATACTTCTTCTTCACCGGGGGTGGAAGAAGATTGTTCTTCGTATAATTATTGATCATGGTCTTTGTCAGGATCTTATCATCAGGGTAACGTTTGGTCGAAGCCAGCTGCTCATCCATAAAAGTAGTTACTTGATCCATGTAAAGATTAATATTCGGAACATCGCCGGGATGCACATAACTTAAAGAAGAAAGTTCTTCTAAAATGCTGTTTAACAGATTACTTGTGTCTATATTCATGTTATCACCTCAATACATTTATTATATAGTATTTAAAACTAGATAGCAAGCAAAAGATAAGAAGGCCGGAAAATGTAGTTGACAAACAGGAACGTGTGTTTGATAATGGGAATACATTTACAGATATCTTTATAACTTTAAAGGAGTGGAAAGATGAGCATTTATGATAAATTAAATGAACCGCAGAGAGAGGCTGTTTACCATACGGACGGCCCTCTTCTGATCCTTGCCGGAGCCGGTTCAGGAAAAACAAGAGTTCTGACGCACAGGATCGCATATCTGATCGGAGAACGTGGCGTGAACCCATGGAATATCCTTGCAATCACATTTACGAACAAAGCGGCAGAAGAGATGCGCCAGCGTGTGGATAATCTTGTCGGTTTTGGAGCGGAAAGTGTATGGGTGAGTACATTTCACTCTGCGTGCGTGCGTATTTTGAGAAGGTTTATTGACAGATTAGGGTATGAGAATCATTTTACTATATATGATACAGATGATCAGAAGACATTAATTAAGGAAGTTTGTCGGAAAGTAGATGTGGATACGAAAGTGTTTAAAGAAAGAAGTCTGCTTTCAGCAATTTCATCTGCCAAGAATGAGATGATCCTTCCGGATGAATTTGAACTGAATGCCGGAGGAGACTTTGCAAAGATGAAGATTGCTAAGGTTTACCGTGAGTATGAGGCGCAGATGAGAGCGAATAACGCACTGGATTTTGATGATCTGCTTGTAAAGACAGTACAGCTTTTGCAGACACAGCCGGATGTGCTTGAGAGTTATCAGGAAAGATTCCGCTATATTATGGTAGATGAATATCAGGATACAAATACAGTCCAGTTTCAGTTGGTAAGCCTTCTTGCAGGAAAATATAAGAATCTTTGTGTCGTTGGAGATGATGACCAGTCAATCTACAAGTTCCGTGGAGCGAATATCCGGAATATTCTTGACTTTGAGCATGAATTTCCGGATGCAAAGGTGATCAAACTGGAGCAGAACTACAGATCTACAGGGAATATTCTGAATGCAGCGAACAGTGTGATCGCGAATAACCGCGGAAGAAAGGAGAAATCACTTTGGACGGAGAACGGAGAAGGTGAACTGATCCGTCTGCGTCAGTTTGATACTGCATTTGATGAGGCAGATTTCATAGGCGAAGATATCAAAAATGCTGTCAGACAGGGAGGTTCCTATAATGACAGTGCAGTTCTTTATCGTACGAATGCACAATCCCGTCTGCTGGAAGAGAAATTTATTGCCATGAATATTCCTTATAAGATTGTCGGTGGTGTAAATTTCTATGCGAGAAGAGAGATTAAGGATCTTCTTGCTTATCTCAAGACAATCGACAATGGACGTGATGATGTTGCGGTTAGAAGAATCATTAATGTCCCAAAGAGAGGAATCGGTCTTACAACAATTAACCGGATTCAGGAGTCTGCAACAGAACGTGGAATTGGTTTTTATGAGGCATTACTGGCACCGGAGCTGATCGCAGGAGTGGGAAGAAGTGCAACAAAACTGGACTCTTTTGCGGCATTGATCGAGTATTTTAAGACGTTGGCAGAAGAGATGAACATCACAGATCTTTTACAGGAAGTGATTGAGAAGACAGGATATATAGAAAGCCTTGAAAATGAAGATAAAGAAGAGGCGAAAACAAGAAAAGAGAATATAGACGAGCTGATCAGTAAAGCGGCAACTTATGAGGAAAGTTGTCAGGATAAAGATGAAAAGGCAACATTGAGCGGATTCCTTGAAGAAGTTGCTTTGGTTGCGGATATCGACAGTCTGGATGAAGACCAGGAATATGTTGTTCTGATGACTTTACATAGTGCAAAGGGACTTGAATTTCCACGTGTTTATCTTGCAGGGATGGAAGATGGACTTTTCCCGGGATATATGAGTATTAATGCAGGAGACAGAGAAGAACTGGAAGAAGAGCGGAGACTTTGTTATGTTGGAATCACAAGGGCAGAGCAGGAACTGACTTTGACAAGTGCGCGCAGAAGAATGGTGCACGGTGAGACACAGTACAATCCGATGTCAAGATTTGTGAAAGAGATCCCGAGGGAACTGCTTGATACAGGAAACAAGAAGTTTACCCAGGAGACGGAGATGCCAGCACAGCAGAATACATATGCACGTGCCAGAGAAGCATTTCGGGCACAGGCATTTGCAGGAGCACTTGGCGGAATGACACCTGCAAAGAATCAGGGGGTGGGGAAGCCGCTTACAGGAAGTCAGGCACTGGCATCCCTGCAGAAGGGAAGTCAGCTGGCAGCAGGTGGGAATGGTCCACTTGGTTATGAGGTCGGAGACCGGGTACGTCATGTGAAGTTTGGGGAAGGAACAGTAACGGATATCAAAGAAGGTGGACGGGATCACGAGGTTACGATTGAATTTGACAGTGTCGGAACACGCAAGATGTTTGCAAAATTTGCCAAGCTTGTAAAGGTATGAGAAAGTTATAAAAAAATGATAAATCAGTAGTAATATGAATCGTCAGGTGTTATAATAAACACAGATTATCTGTCACCACAAAAGGTGAAGAAAGGGCGTGTTAATATGAACAAGAGAATAGAAGACATCATTGCAGAAACAAGATTGAACGAGATTCTTCATAAGAATGAGGCTGAGAAGCAGAAGAACACAGTAATCTGGACACTGGCTATCATTGGAGCAGTAGCAGCAGTAGCTGCAATCGCTTATGAAGTATATCGTTTTGTATCACCGGATTATCTTGATGATTTTGAAGATGATTTTGATGACGATTTTGATGATTACTTCAGCGAGGATGATCAGGTATAATTCTTGAATGAATTGCAAAAGTGCAGACAGGGTGAGAGAAGAAACCATCCTGTCTGTTTTTCTGTTAAAATAGATTAGAATTGATAGGAGATTAGGATGAAAAAAGGTCAGATCTACGAGGGTATTATTGAACGTGTAGATTTCCCAAACAAGGGGATTGTATTTGTTCCGGAGGAAGAACAGTATGTTACTGTGAAAAATGGGATTCCGGGACAGAAGATCCGTTTTATGATAAATAAATTTAAAAGAGGAAATGCAGAAGGAAGACTTCTTGAAGTGTTGGAGAAATCTCCATTAGAGACAAGAGAGCCGGTCTGTAGTATCTTTCCGGCCTGTGGTGGCTGTATGTATCAGACGATGCCATACGAAGAACAGGTGAAGATGAAAGAAGGGCAGATCCGCAGGATTATGGATCCGGTAGTAAAAGGTGAATATGTTTTTGAAGGTGTGAAGCACAGCCCGAAGGAATTTCATTACCGTAACAAGATGGAATTTTCTTTTGGAGACGAATTCAAAGACGGTCCGTTATCTCTCGGTCTTCATAAAAAAGGAAGTACTTATGATGTACTGACAGCAGGAGACTGTCAGCTTGTCCATGAAGATATGGATAAGATTCTCCTTTGTGTGCTGAATTATTTCAAAGAAAGAAATGTAAGTTATTACAAGAAAATGCAGCATGTCGGTTATCTTCGCCATCTTCTTTTAAGACGAGGCGATACAACAGGCGAGATTCTTGTGAATCTTGTGACGACAACGCAGGAAGAATATGACTTGACTCCATTAGTAGAAGAACTTCTGGCATTAGAATTAGAAGGAAAGATTGTTGGAATCCTTCATATATTGAATGATTCTCTGTCCGATGTCGTGAAGAGTGATGAGACAAGAATTCTTTATGGACAGGACTTCTTTTACGAGAAGCTTCTCGGATTGGAATTCAAGATTACACCATTTTCCTTCTTCCAGCCAAACTCAAAAGGTGCAGAAGTGCTGTACGAGACTGTAAGAGAATACATTGGAGATATTGATAATCAGGTTGTATTCGATCTGTTCAGCGGAACAGGAACAATCGGTCAGGTGCTTGCTCCGGTTGCGAAGAAAGTGATCGGTGTCGAGATTATTGAAGAAGCAGTCGAGGCAGCAAAAGAAAATGCTGTCCGAAACGGACTTTCCAACTGCAGATTTATTGCCGGAGATGTGTTTAAGGTACTTGATGAGATTGAAGAGAAGCCGGATGTGATCGTACTGGATCCGCCGAGAGACGGAATTCATCCGAAGGCACTTCCGAAGATCTTGAATTATGGGGTGGATAAGATTGTATATATTTCCTGTAAGATGACAAGCCTGGCAAGAGATTTGGAGATGATGCAGCTGGCAGGATATCGTGTGGAGAAGATGACGGCGGTGGATCAATTCTGCGAGACGGTTCATGTGGAGACGGTATGTTTATTGTCCAAACTCCACGAAGCGAAGCATTATGTGAATGTGAGACTTGACATGGACGAGATGGATTTAACGGCGGCTGAGAGGCGCTAGAGGTCCAGAGGACCTTTGCCCAGCGCGGACCGAAGCGGAGCGTAGACAGGCTACTTATGAGAAGATAAAGAAGTATGTGGCAGAGTATAATGATGGGATGAAGGTATCTAATCTGTATATTGCACAGGTGAAGA
>ERZ827037.1566-NODE-1566-length-23473-cov-8.319455_pt1 | contig 23473 bp, 19 predicted proteins | sample MGYA00519924_ERZ827037 | MGnify/ENA primary metagenome ERZ827037 (study PRJEB31778, sample SAMEA3449250) | human gut metagenome | biome: human gut; feature: human-associated habitat; material: faeces | place: United Kingdom | collected 2010/2012 ...
AGCAGCTCCGATTTGAGGAGCCCAAAGAAATTTTCCACGACAGCATTATCCAGGCAATTCCCCTTTCGGCTCATGCTTTGCCGAATGCCCTTGCCTTTCAACATGTCCCGATACTTTCTATGCTGGTAATGCCAGCCTTGGTCCGAGTGAAGAATCAGATTTGTCCCATCCGGAATTTTATGAAACGCTTTCTCCAGCATGGAGGTCACCATCTTTAGGTCCGGACGATCTGAAATCGTGTAGCTTACAATGTCCCGGCTTACAGATCAAGCAGGATAGATAAGTAGAGTTTTTGCCCGAAAAGATGAAATTCTGTGACGTCTGTTACCATTTTTTCGTTTGGCTGTTCTGCCTCAAAGTTTCTCTCCAGCAGATTTGGCGCAATTTGTCCCATCTCGCCCTTGTAAGAACGATATTTCTTCATCCGAACTCGGCACACCAACCCAAGCTCCTTCATCAGTCTGGAGACTACCTTGTGATTACAATGAATCTTCCTGTTTTCCAGCTCCGCTGTGATTCGCCTGTAACCGTATCTGCCCCGGTGTTCTTTAAAAATTGCTTGGATTTCTCTTTTTACGGATGCGCACTTGTCCCCCTTCTTCATCCGCTTTATCTCATCATAAAATGTGGGCCTTGACAGGTGAGCAACGGACAGCAGCATCTTCAAAGGGATTTCTGGCCTCAGTTCTTGAATCACCCGCGCTTTTTGCGCTGGCGCTGCTCGTCTTCCAAAACCAAGGCCCGCAATTTTTTTAGGTATCGATTTTCTGCCTCTAATCGCTGTACTTGAGCCAGCAGCTTTTTCTCACGGTCCTGGCTTACCCGTTTCAGAGGACGGCCGATCCGCTGTGCCCTCGTCGTTCAACAGAGAAACCTTCCGGCCCTTCCGCCCGCATTGTTTCGATTACCTTTACTTTGAATTCCGCACTGTATCTTCGATTTGGCACTCCTTTTGGCATGTTTACTCCCCCTTTTTTTATTTTATCACCTTTGTCTATCTCTGGGGGTGCAGTTCACTGGCGGAGCCTTTTTATTGTTTAAGCGGCGCAGCTTTTGAGGTGAGGAGTGGAGAAAAACTTGTACCCCTCCACAAGCTATGGTAAGATTCAGTCAGTTCATTCAGAGAGGAGGGGGGAGGTCCATGATCTATTGTGTATCGGACATTCATGGAGAGCTTGATAAATTTGAGCGGCTGCTGGATCTGATCCAACTTTCTGACAGCGACCACCTGTACATCCTCGGGGATGTGATCGACCGGGGCGCTATGGGCGTGGATATTCTTCAGAAGATCATGGCAGCGCCCAACATGACCATGCTCCTGGGCAACCACGAGCAGATGTGTCTGGATACCCTTGGTCCTCATAATGAGTACGGCGTGCGGGACCTGTGGCGGCAGAACGGCGGAGCGTCCACCTACCGGGAACTGCTCTACCACAGGACTCCCCATGAGCGGAATATGATCCTGCGGTTTCTCGCCGGTCTGCCGGACCATCTGGACATTGTAGCCGGTACTCAAAAGGCCCACCTTGTCCACGGCTGTCCCGGTGCTGACCGCGAGACCCGTATCTGGGGCCGTGTGTCCGCAAAGAACGGGAGCCCTTACCCGGACACCGTTTACGTTGTCGGCCACACGCCCACGAACTTTCTGACCGGGAGGGACGATGAGGACTTCCGCATCTGGTACGGGGATGGGATCATCAACATTGACTGCGGCTGCGGACATCTCCACATAGAGCACCGCCGTCTGGCCTGCCTGCGGCTGGACGATATGGCAGAGTTCTATGTGGGTGGTTCCGGCTGTGGAGAGAGCGGCTCCCTGCCAGCTGAGGAACTGGAGCCGCTCGATGAGCAGGACCGCCCGCGTCGCTCCAGCGGGATCTGGATGCCTATTAGAAAGGGCTGGCGGAGCATGTTTCCTATCTGGACTGCCTGTGGTGTGAGCTGTACGGCAGTATCAACTCCGCCCAGTGGAGCGGCGAGATCTCAGAAGGGCAGGCCCACTACCTGCGGGAGCTGTATCTTTTTTGAAGCATGGACTGTTCCATTCACGTTCTCTGCCCCCCGCCAAGACTGGCGGGGAGCTTTTCGTTGCTCCACCTTGCCTTGCTTCGGTGGATTCGCCTGCCATCTACACCCCGTCCCCGCCATTCTGATATTCCACCGCATCATCCAGAGAGATCATGCCGTGGGTCTTCTTCACCTCCCGGACGCACCTGCCGCGCAGTTCCCGCAGCTGTTCCTCCGGGATCTCCATAGCCGCGGCCAGGACGTTCATCATCATGTCCATCTCCACGGCCAGCTTGAACAGCAGACGACAGATGTGGCTCTCGCTGTTCTGGACCGTCGCCCGGATTGCCGCCACCAGCATGGGCGGCAGAACGGAGAAGCAGTCTTGGGATGCTACATAGTCACAATAGAACTGCAGGGCCTTTTCTACAAACTCATTCTGGCTTCGGCAGTTGGCTAACGGTATGGCGGTTTTGATCTTCCGGTCTGTGGCCGGGTCGATCCGCATCAGGAATTTCACTTTCTTATCTGCCATTCAGAAAAATCTCCAATTCAAGTAAAATCGTGGTGATAGCACATTTGAAACTGTAGGACTCGTTGAAACTGCGGCATTTCTTGGGCAGGTGATAACAGATTTGATTACACCGCCAAAAAAGCGATAGCACGGGTCCCGCCAAAAAGATACGGAAAAGCGGTTGAAAACCCCGTGAAAGCGTTTCCCCGGCCCGCGTTGCGGGACGGTGTGGAACAGGGTGATTACACCCTTTTATCCTGCACTCAAATCGACCGGCTGCTGCACATGTACATTTTGGTTTAAACAATCCAGACGCTTGGGTCACACAGCCCGCACACCGCATCCTGCAACTTGGGTGGGGCGTGTACCCTACCCGCACCGCCATCGCCGCACACAACTCATCACAGGCTGCGCAGCGGCGTGGTCATGCGCTCTGCTCTTTGTCAGGCGGAACGAACTCCACGCCAGACTTCTCCGCTCGCTGTTGAGCTGCTGCTTGTTCCAGCGCAGACAGCTGCCGCTCATGGAACCGGTCGATGGCATTTTTGATCGGCAGGATGGTGTAGCGAAGACAGCCGTTGCGCCTGAGTCCGTCCCGCGTGATGACATCGGTGCGCTCTGTGGCGATAAGACCGTGTTCCTCCAGCAGTCCCACATACTTGGCCACGGTGTTGACTGAGATCCCCAGCTTGTCTGCGATGGTGGGGTAGCTGACCACGCACTGCCAGGTCCGCCGGTCTTCGATCCGTAACAGGTAGGCGTAGATGGCCAACTCATACACATGAAGCCCCAACTCGAACACCGCGTTGGGGAGCATGAAAAAATACTTCTTCACATCGCGCTTCTGATTTCCTATCATCATTGCACCCCTTTCGTGTGCGCGGAGATCCATCTCCGCAGTTCCGCCTTGGGGATGACGATGCGCTTGCCGATCCGCAGAGAGGGGAAGTCTTCCTCCCAGACCAACTCGTAGGCGCTGGCATCTGAGATTCCAAGAAGATCAGAGAGCTGTTTCATATTCAGCACCAGCGGCAGTTCGTCGTAGCTCTTGTAGATCGATTTTTTCATTCTGGTTACCTCCTCATGGTTTTTTCTCTGCACGATTTTCACGGCTTTGTATCCTTGACCTGCAGATCCTCTCTGTCTGGCACATGGACAACTCCTTGCTGCTCAGAAGCGTGGGCAGACATGATTCTGAGAAAAACAAACACCGGGCGCACGAGAACAACGCGACACTTGGCAGGAAGCTACCTGCCTTGTTTCGTATGTTTCTCATGCGCCCGGCAATTTGGTGACTCAGAGAAAATATCTCAGGACCCGTGGTTCGGTGCAGCATTTTGCGGCTATTCAGATTGTGCGCTCATTCTAACAGAACAAACGTTCTTCGTCAATCCGTTTTAGAAAATTTGTTCGAGGCAATTTGACTGATACTTTCCCTCTGCGGAATTGGTCATGAGAGGAGGTCTGTACAAGTTCGAAACAGGACGGAGGGCGGAACGGCATAACCGTCCCGCTCTCCGTTCTTGGGGGGAAATTATTTTGCGTCCCGATAGAGGAACGTCACGATCTGAGCGCGGGTGCAGGGAGCATCCGGACTGAAGGTGGTTGCACCGGTGCCGGAGGTGATGTCCTCAGACACGGCCCAGGCCACAGCGTTTGCGTAATACGCGTTTGCATCCACGTCGGTGAAGCTGCCGCCGTAGACAGCTGGGGTGCCGGCCGCGCGGTACAGGAAGGTGACGGTCTGTGCGCGGGTCACGGTCATATCCGGCGCAAAGGTGGTCTCGCTGGTGCCGGAGGTGATACCCTCGGAGACCGCCCAGCGCACCGCGTCGGCGTAGTACGCATCCGCAGGTACGTCGGTGAAGCTCATGGCGTAGTCTACGGCAGGAGAGCCGTTGGCACGCCACAGGAAGGTCACCATCTGCGCACGGGTGCAGGAAGAGTTCGGCGCAAACAGGGTATCGGTCACGCCGGAAGTAATACCCTTATCCGCCGCCCACAGAACCGCATCATAGAAGTAATCACTCTCCGAGATGTCAGTGAACGGGTTCTCAGGTTCAGTCTCGATCAGCTTGAAGCTGGCCTCCACAGTGACTTTGGAAGCAGGCATCTTGAAGCTGAACTTGTTGTCAGCCTTCTCGGTCAGTTTGATCTCATCGCCGCTCTTGTCGGTCACGGTCAGCTCATCCAACTCATAGCCGGCGTCAGGCTTCACGGTGATGGTCACGGTGTCGCCCTTCTCAGCACGCTTCGGACTGGCGGAAACAGAACCGTTTTTGCCGTCGTCAACGGTAATGGCATACTCGGTGCTGCTGGAACTGCCGCCGCCAGAGGAGCGGCGGGAGACGGTCAGGGTGCCGTCTACATAAGTGATGGTGTAGTTGGACCCAGCATCCGCACCGCTGGCCTGGATCGCGTAGGAGCCTACGGCCTTGCCGTCGGCGTCACAGGTCAGGGTCGGCTCTGTATTCAGAGTTTCACCGTTTACCAGTCCAGTGACGGTGTAAGTGAACTCAGGCAGTTCATTGCCCACACGGATAGACTGGTCATCCGCCTTGACGATCATCGGGGCCTTGTTGATAACCAGACCGCCCATGACGCGCCCGTGATAGGCGGCGTAAGTTTCATCCTCAGCGCGAGTGATCTCTACATCGTAGATACCTGCATTCGTGGGATCGGTGACTAGGTTGCGGTTCTGATAGTACTGCACCGCATAACCGCCATCCACATGGAACTTCTGGGGATTGCCGTTGTAGGTCACAACGGTGTCGGTCAGGTCGGGGTCAAGAACCTGCTTGTCGGTCCAGACGGCGTACAGGGTGACGGTGCCGCTCTCGGCCAGGTTCAAAACCTCAGTCTGATCGCTATATTCCACTGTGCCATCATTGGCGTTCTCCTGCGTGCTGGCCCAGCCAGCGAAGTTCTTTCCAGCCATGGTGAAGCCATTGGCCGTCAGAGCAGCGGGCTGGTCATAGGTGGCTGTCACGCTGGCGGTGGAGCCGCTGGCCCCATTGCCGCCGTTAAAGCTGATGGTATAGGTGTTGGGCGTCCACTGGGCATATAAGACAATGTCCGAGGTATACCCATCTCCGGCCAGAGAATCTACCTTTGTACCAGAGAAGTCTTGGTCGGTAAACCAACCGTTAAAGGTGTAACCAGTGCGGGTGGGAGCAATAAGAGTCGTAGTGGTACCATAGGTATGTGTGTCAGGTGCGTTTCCTCCAGCAGTACCGCCGTTCAGTTCGTAGGTGATGGTGTACGTATCCGGTACCCAGATAGCATTGGGGCCCCCCCGCGCCGTATCGCTTTCAAAGGAATCGGAGAATGTATATGGGTTGTTCCATAGATATCCCTCTTGTCCGACATAGTTCGTTGCCCAGCGGTCAATATGATAGCCCGTCACTTCAAAACCGCAGAGTTCTGTAAAATTAACAGTTTCTCCGACAAGTCCAAGAACAGTATGCTGAACTCCCTCGATAGGTTTTTCTGTGACTGGAGAAATCGAGTGCAGAGTTAAGTGCAGAGCTTTATGCAAAATCGCAGTATCTTCCGATTTTCGCAACACATAATACTGGTCTTCATTGGGTTCATATACAATACAAGGGTAATTTTCCCCGGTCACACCATCAATAACTTTTGTACCGCTGGACTCATCCACACCATTCACATTCCAGGTTACACCAATTCGCGATGGTTTAGACAAATTACTCAAATCCATCGTTGATATGACCGTTTCGACATACATATTGGGACCGGTCAAAGCAGATTGATTATCCTGAATGATAGTTGTCCCTGTAATTTTTACAGTTCCACCCACAGTTTTATTGGGGCCACTTATGTGTATTCCTCCGCCATGACCGGTTGTGGACTTGTTTTCTGTAATAGAGCAGTCTGCCAGGTTCAGCACAACACCCGGATTTGCTTGAATACCGCCGCCGCTTGCAACGGTACTACTTTCTTGATTCCCACAGGAATTTCCTTGGATGGTGCAGTTGGCGATAGACGCGGTAAGATCTGTTCCAATCTGGATACCGCCGCCGGAGCCTGCTGCGGAGTTATTCCTGATCTCTCCGCCGGTGATACTAAGCTGGCTGTTCTTATTGGCACTAAAGTAAATGCCGCCGCCATAGGCATTCTTATTACCACTGGCGGTATTGTTGGATACAGCACCGCCGCTCATTGTAAAGTAGCTGGCAGAGCCAACTTGAAGCCCACCGCCGCTGACTGCGGTGTTAGACGAAATATCAGCCCCATCTTTAATCTCCAAGTCAGCAGAACCCACTTGAATACCGCCGCCACCCGTATATGAGGTATTCTCGCAGATAGTAGATGCAACGGTCATATCAAGATGAGTGTGTCTATGGGACTCATTATCTCCTTGGTCAACACCACCATAAATACCACCGCCTCCATTGGCTGCGCTGTTGTTGCTGATGGTGCCGCCATCCATGTGGAATGCAATCTTATAATCATCCGGAGTGTTTGATACCTCAGCATTCTCACCACGGGTCATTAGGCCCACACCGCCGCCAAAGGCGCGACCTTCACCGTCGTTCACGGCAGCAGAGTTTCCGGAAATCTCGCCGCCATTCATGATGAATACGCCGTTTTCATAGATGGCTACGCCGCCACCCAAAGAGTCGCTGTTTCCTTTACCATCTCCCTTTGCGTAGTTCGTGTTTGTCACAGCGTTGTTTTTTACCTCAGACCCTTCATTCATGGTCAGCGTTCCGCCATAAACGGCAATACCACCGCCCATGTTGTAGTATCGAGGTTTACTTGCATGCAGGTAGGGATTGTCCTCTGTACTGACATGGTTGTTATTTTGAATAACCGCACCAGCGTTCAGTACGGCAGTCCCTCCCTCAATCCGGATAGCAGCTTCATCTGAGGTCAGTTTAGCAGCGGTGTCTGCACCTCCGTCAATGGTGACATTTTGCAAAGTCAGGTTAGCTCCAGTTGGTACAGAAATCAATTCACCCCGGTAATTCTCTCCACGCTGAATGGTGCCGCCACCGGAGATCGTTACATCACCGGAGATCGTTATTTTTGCGATGATAGTCAAAGTCTCGCCCTGATTAACAATGAGATCTTCAGACAGTGTATTCTCACGATCCCAAACTATATTGCCTTCTAAATGATCCATGGGATAGAGTACTGCGATTACAGCATTGATGGTTTCATCATTCTCCACATCAAGGCCGTTTTCCTTGGCAAAGGCATAGATTGCTTCGACCTGATCATTGACCGCTGCTACCTGTTCTTCATCCAGCGGGTCGATGTCGGCAGGATCAGGCAGGGCTGCGATCAGCTCCGCGAGCTGTTCCTCCACTGTAGGGACGACAGGCTCCTCCGGCCCATCCGCCGGAGCCGTTCCCATGCAGTTGGCGACATTCTCCGCACAGATGGGGCACTCCATGTTCACGTCCTCTGCGGTGCAAAGAGTCTCGCAGGTGCAGACTGGAACCGGATCGCTGCCGGTCAGGTCATTTTCCTCCGCCGCCAGCGTGCTCATGGGCGCCAGCGATAGGGCCAGCACCAATGATAAGAGGCTTGCCAATATTCGTTTTTTCACTTCTCATTCCTCCTATTATGTTTTTGTTCCGGGCCGGGAATTGGCTGACCGGCCCTGGTTTATTTCCATCTCCGCCAGCGCCTTCCGGTAGCGTTCCAGCCGTTTGGGGCTGACTTTCCCGGCGCAGACGAGACAGCCGCATTTCTACGGCCCTGCTCTGGAATAAATGATGGCTTTCCAGATATGCCCGCTGGGACACTTCCACCACGCCGTTCTACGGCTCCCCGCCGTCACCTGCTCCAGGGTGAGGGGCCCGTTCAGGGTGGGGTGCCATTGGGCGGCAATCTCCGGGGCCAGCGTTGCCAAGTCATTGAAGTCGGGAAGGGCCTTGTGTCCGGCGCAGACGGGACAGCCCGCCCCGCCGCAGGCACGGGCGGCCACAGACGCCTGCCAGACGTGGCCTTTTTCGCACTGCCACCAGACCTTGCGGCTATTCCCGGCCACCACATCGCGGGGCGTCAGAGCGCCGTTTTTCGTGGGATGCCACTGCTTTGTCAGCTCCGGGTGGGTGGAGGCCAGATCGTTCGTCCCCCGGAGCAGCACCCGGTTGGTGCACACAGGACAGCCGGTGCCGCCCAACGTCCGTGACTCGACGACAGCCCGCCATTCATGGCCCTGTTCGCAGACCCACCATGCCTTGAAGTGGCTCCCCACGGTGACGCGCTCCGGCGTCACGGGGAGGTTTTTGGAAGGGTGCCACTGGGAAAGCAGGTCGGGCCGCTGGAAGGCTAGGTCGTTTTCCCCCGGCCACGCCTGCTTTCCGGCGCAGTAGGGACAGCCGCTGCCCTTGGTACGGGTATAGACCGCCGCCTGCCACGCGTGTCCCTTGGGGCAAAGCCACCAGATCTTCTGTCTGCTTCCGTAGGACACGTCCCTTGGCGTCAGCGGTCCATTTTTAATCGGGTGCCATTGGGTCAGCAGGGCCAGTTCGTTCCGCTCCATGCAGTAGTCATAGAGAGATGTGCGTAAGATTCATCCCCCCTTCACCACAGAATTCACATTCCACTTCCTTTTTGCTTATTTATGATGGGCGGATAAACTCAAAGCGAACAAAAAACGGCTTTCTATTGCCCGAAGAGCAGGTAGAAAGCCGCAGTGAAGCAGGCCACAAAAGCAGTTCTTTTTGTGGCTTATATTTTTATGCGCAAATATGTGGGGGATGCTTGCACTTCTGGAAATGCTATGGTAAAATCACCTTATAATATGTACTTCTATAACCCAGACACCCATATGATCTTGTCAGAATGTGAATTCTGTGATTACGAAACCAGCCCCAGCCGATCCAGCTGCCGCTGGTGCTCCGCCCCAGAGGTCAGGAGGTAGATGCGGGTAGTCTCGATGCTGCTGTGTCCCAGCACATCCGCCAACTTCACGATGTCCCGGCTGGCCCGGTAAAAGGCTGTGGCGAACAGATGCCGCAGGTTGTGGGGAAAGACCTTGGACGGCTCCACCCCTACATATTTGCACACCCCCTTCATCTCCGCCCAGATCTGCCGGCGGCTGAGGGGCGTCCCGTTTCTGGTGAGAAAGATCTCACCGGAAGCGGTTTTTTGCTGTTTGGCGTATTTCAGCAGCTTGCGGCACAGCTTGTTGGGGAGAAGGATGGTGCGGATCTTGCCTTTCAGGGCGATTTCCGCCCGCCCCGCTTTAGCCGCTTCTACCGTGATATACCGCACCTCGGACACCCGGATGCCGGTGGCGCAGAGGGCTTCCATCAGCAGGGCCAGCCGCACTTTGCCCCGTGCCTTTGCAGCGGCGGTGAGGGCGTTGTAGTCGCTTCGGGTCAGGTCCCGGCTGTCGTCCCGGAACATCCGCCGCTGGAGCTTGAGAAACTTTACCCGGCAAGTTCCAAGTTCCAGAAAGTCCAGCAGACTGTTCAGGGCGGAGAGCATGGCGTTTACGCTGGCGGGGGCATAGCCCTGCTCCGTCAGATGTGCTTTCCACGCCGCCGTCTGCTCCTTGGTGATCTCCCGCCCGTCCAGCCAGCAGATAAAGGACCGGATGTCCCGGAGGTATTTTTCAACGGTGGCCGCGCTTTTCTCTTCTAAGCGAAGGTGGTTTGCATACGCCTGAATGTGTTCCGATATTGATTTGTGTTCGTTCATGGGATCCCTCCTCAATTTTCCTTACAGCTATTGTACGGGTATAGCAAAGCCCACAGCGGCAAATCCCGCTGTAGGCTTTTACGATCCCGTTCCGCTTGCCGTATGGATAGGTTGCCCACCGGTAGAGGGAAATCATGCACTTGGTTCATGATTTGACTTTTAATTGTTTTTTGCAGCATATTTGCTTCCTCTCTGCTCGTTGTGACTGGCAAACAAACCATACTGGAAGATGGTCGGAAAGTCGAGAGGAAAATTTGACCCAATATGTAGAAAATCAGATGTGAACATACCGCAGATCATTGAGCTACTCTTCTCAGAGAAACGGGGCCTGCTTCAGAGGCCCTATCCTTGTTTATAGCGTAGCATGCCCTGCGGTGGCTCGATGACGGAAATACTGTTTACAATTACCACAAGCCATAAACCATAAAAATAGTGTTGGGGGCCGTTGGAATTCACCAACGGCCCCATTCGTTGACCACATAACCAGCCACAGACGGCGCTGGAGCATTTGGAATTCATGAGGTCAAAGATATTTTGAAAGGAAATGAAATTGAGAGAAAACAATCAAAAATCATTAGAAATGATGAAAAAAGTTTTTCTCACCTCTTTGTTTACTGCATCGCAAATTTTGATTTAGGGCTCTATTATGATTCCATTTCTTTGCGGACAAACCCGGACGGGATGGCCCAACCGGATTTGTCCATGGATATATCGTGGTATCTTTCTCATTCATCACGGTATTCCGACGGGGAAACGCCTGTTCTACGTTTGAAGATGGTGGAAAAATAAGTAGGGTTCTCATAGCCGCAGCGCATAGAGACCTCGTAGGTCTTGTAGTTCCCGCTTTTCAAAAATTCTTTCGCATGAGAAATACGCACATTGGTCAGATAGTTGATAAAAGAACTGCCGGTGCTCTGCTTAAACAGCGCGCTGAAATAATTAGGCGTGATGCCCATTTCCCCCGCCACCTGATCCAGTGTCAGCCCCGAATCCGCGTAATGCGCTTCAATATATGTTTTGGCCCTCTCAGCCACGCTCTGGTTGGCATTAATATTTTTATCCAGGAAATCACAGATTTGGGCGACAAAGCGGTACAATTCCTGCAGCATATCGTCCAGCGTCGTCCGCGTCAGGATCTTGCGGTAATCCTCCAGCGGGTCATCCAGAATCGCCTCGATCGGGCAGTTGATATCCACCAGGAGTTTGACGATCTCGCCATAAACTACGCTGACCAGCATGTGGGTATAAAGATAGGAGTTATGCCCGGTCTGCCGAATGTCCTCAGCCAGCAGTTCAAAATCCTCGCGGATGGTCTTTTTGTTGAAGGTGGAGATGGAACGGATCACACGGCCCACATTGGGAATGTCTGGCAGAGGATTCATGCCGCCGCTCTTTACCTCCTCCGGTTGCACATCCCGGTTGCTGCTCAGCTGGAACGCATATTCACAGCCCCGGCGCACAAACTCATACGCCTCCTGACAGTGGTCGATATGGTCGTAGACCGGCGACGTCGCCGTTGTGAATTCCGTATCCGGCTCCACCAGCCGGAGTCGGCGGATATAGGAGCGGACCTCAAAGCTCAGTTCCTCTTTCCAGGTTCCGATGAAGAGCAGCAGGTACCGCCCGCTGGTTTCCTCAATAGAGATCATACTGGTGTTCTCGCCGGCATTGACAATGGATTGCTCCAGTTTCTGGGTCATGCTGAAAATGGTCTCCTCGTCCATGGCGGCGGTCAGATTGTCAAAGTTGTCGATCTGCAGCAGTACCAGGACTACGGCTCGTGCCCGGAGGAGCCGCTCCGGCATCTGCTCCAGAAACTGCTGGCGGGGCGTGCGGCCCATCATATAGCGCCTCAACTGACGCTGAAGTCGGAACTCATCCGCCCGCTGGAGCTGCACGCGCATCTCTTCTACTTCATTTTTCTGATGCCGCTCGCTATCCAGTTCCCTCGTCAACTTCCCCAGCGTCCGGCACAGGCTTGTAACGTCGACGGGTTTTAGGATAAAGTCTGAAACACCAAGCTGGATGGCCGACTGCGCGTATGTAAACTCCCCGTGGCCGGAGATGATCACCACGCGGCAGGAGGGGTGGACCTCCCGGATCTTGCCGATCAGCTCCAGGCCATCCAGATATGGCATCCGGATATCCGTTAGAACGATATCCGGTTTGTGCTCCCGTATTCCTCTCAGCGCATGTCTGCCATCTTCTGCGGTCCCCACCAAACGCATTCTAAGAGATTCCCAGGGAATGGTCTCCGCCAGGCCCTCCCGGATCAGTTGTTCGTCATCCGCCAAATATACAGTATACACGTTTACGCTCCTTTCAGCGTCTTTGGAAGCACGATCCGCGCGGATGTGCCCACACCTTTTTCACTGGTAAAGCTCAGGCCGTACTCCCGACCTGCCAGGATCTGGATGCGGTCGTTGACATTCACGACACCGTAGCTGTTAGTCCGGTTCTCTCCCCTGTGCTCCATGGCCTCCCGGACACACGCCAGTGTCTCCGCGTCCATGCCGGCGCCATTGTCCAGCACCTCCATCTCGATTCTGTCGCCGTAGGAGAGTACTTGGATCATCAGCATACATTTGCGGTCGCACAGCTTGATGCCATGATACAGCGCATTCTCCACCAGCGGCTGCAGCATTAGCTTCGGGACGAAGTAGTCCTCTGTCTCCGGGTCCACATAGAAGGCATACTCAAACTGGTTCTCATAGCGCATTTTCTGGATCACGAGATAGCTGCGGACATGCTCCACTTCCTCCCGGACCGTGATCATGTCTCTTCCCTTGGAAAGACCGATGCGGAAAAACGCGGTCAGCGCCGAGATCGTATCCGTTGCCTTCTCCATATCTCCTTTGCGCACCAGCCAGTTAATGGAATCCAGAGAGTTATATAAAAAATGGGGATTGATCTGGGCCTGGAGGGCCTTGAATTCCGCCGTGCGCATCCGCTCCTGCTCGGTTTTTACGGTCTCCAGCAATTCACCGATCTTGCCGCTCATTTCCTGTGTGTTTGCCGCCAGGCTGCCGATCTCATCAGGCCGCATAGGGGGAAGCGGTTTGCCAAATTCTCCGTTCTCCATATCCTTGATGTACGTTTGAATCCGGCGGATCTGGCGCAGCTCATAATCAGCCAAGCCTCCTGAAACAAGAATCGTCAGTAAAAGTGTCAACAGCACGGTCACAATAAAGAGTATCAGGATCTCCTGGCTGTCACTGCGGAGGCTCTGCTTCATGACAACGCCCACCACAAGCCATTCAGACAAGGAAAGCGGCTCGCAGAAGATGACCCTGTCATGGGAAGAAATAGAGGTGATTTTTCTATCCGCCTGCTTTACCTGTTCCGCAGCATCTGCCACCATTTCATCGGACGCGGCTGCTGTTTGCAGGGCAATGTCCGGGCGTTGGGACATCAGGAAAACTGTTCCGCTTTCTCCCAGCTTTTTATCAAGGATTTTCTTCAAATACGATTGCCGCACCTCCACCACCACAATCCCGCAGGGCTGGCCTGTGACGCTCAGCGGCAGCAGTCTGGCCGCACCCAAAATGGCGTTTCCCATGTTGTCGGCGACCAGAGAACCTTCGTCGGAAACGATCCATTGGATATCCTCGTGGTTCCGGATCACCATATACTGGTCTCCGGTCAATAAAAGCGTGTCATGCTCGTCTCTTGCTGTATAATAGCGCGATTTCGCCACAGTGAAATCGTCCAGACAGATATATACGCCGTCCAGGCCAGCATACATGCTGGCGATCTGTTTCAACCGCGCATCTAGAGCAGAAATCACAGACTCCTCCGATATCTCAGGAACCTGCAGCTGAGCGAGGAGACTCTGAATGGTATGATCCTCGGCCACCTGCTTGGCCGCCGACTGCATATCCAGCAGCACTTCTTCCATGTTTTCGCCTGTCTTTTCGATGACTTCTTCCGCCAGTGCCAAAGCGCCGTCAGATATTCGGACATCAGACGCATGGTAAATCAGCGTTCCGGCAACGCTGATGGGAATCATCATCAGCAGCATGAAGTACAAGACGAGCCGATGGTGGAGTGACTCGCTGAAAAACTGCCGGATCCTCATATTCCGCTCTCCTTTCACCGTGGTATTTTGTATTTTATATCATTATATCAACATGGGTTCTTTTTGAAAAGGAAGTTGTGTGCACTTGTTTTCCGCCGAAAATGTGGTTGTCTCTGTTTGCCTACGCACAAAGCCGACTCAAAAAAGAGTCGGCTCCGTGCAGAGAAAAGAAGAAAACGGGATGGTCTTAGGATTTCTTGTCTTTAATGGTGGAGAATACAACCGCAGCAACGATAATGGCGCCTTTCAGCATCATCTGCGGGTAAGAGGACACATTCATCAAATCCAGCAGGTTGTTGATGATACCCAAGATGAACACGCCAATAATCACTCCGCTGATGTTTCCCTTACCGCCGGTAAAACTGGTTCCGCCGACAACGACGGCGGCAATGCAGTCATTTGCCAGGTCTTCACCGTTGGTCGGTGCGCCGACGCCCAGCCGGGCTGTCAAGAGAATTCCGGCGATACCAGCACAGACCGCACAGAAAATATAGGGAGCAATCTTCCATTTGGACACATTGATGCCGGAAAGCTTGACAGCCTCTTCATTTCCGCCGATGGCATAGATGATCCTGCCGAGGGAAGTCTTTTTTACAATGAACCAGACAATGACGATGCAGACCATCATGATGACGCTGAGGGTCGGGATGGCGCCGAAAAGACGGCCTTTGCCGATAAAGGAAAAGACACTGGCGCATTCCGCGTTTTTCCACGATACCGGAGCAGAATTGGTATACCAGTAGGCAATGCCGCGTGCGAACTCCATCATGCCCAAAGTCACGATAAACGGCGCCACACGAAGCTTCGCGACAATCAGGCCATTGACCGTTCCGAGAACGGCGCAGATCACCAGAGCCCCGAGGACCGCTACCGGAATATTGTTTGTCATCACCAGAAGCGACGCGCAGAACACACTGGATACAGCCATGACGGAGCCAATGCTCAGGTCAATACCGCCGGACAGGATCGCCACAAACATGCCAAGTGCCGCTACCATATTGGAGGACTGCTGGATAAAGAGGTTCTGCAGGTTCAGAGAAGTCAGGAACATCGGTGTCAGAAGAGAACCGATCACAATCATGCACAGCAGTACGCCAATGGGAATAGCTTGCTCCTTCAAATATCCTTTCAGGTGGCTCCTAATGCCGCCTGAAGCATTTAATGTTTTGTTTTCCATGGTCTCTTCTCCTTAAACGTCCTTGTACATATACTGCAGCATGAGCTTCGTATCCTTCATCTCTTCCGCGTTCAGTTCTCCAGTCACATGGCCGCTCCGCATCACGATCGTCCGGTCGCAGGTGCCTTGGATCTCTTCCGTTTCCGAGGAAATCAGGATGATCGATTTCCCGTCTGCCCGCAGCTTTTCAAGTAAACCATAGATTTCAGCTCGTGCGCCCACGTCGATGCCCTGTGTGGGTTCGTCGAATATCAGGATATTCGGCCGGGCGGTAATTGCTTTTGCTATGACGATTTTCTGCTGGTTGCCACCGCTAAGGTCCTGGACGGGGCTTTCAATCGTGTCCATTTTCACTTTCAGCGCACGTACCAGATTGTCTATCGTCTCAGCTTCCTTTTTGGAATTCAAAATACCAAGTCTGTTAGTCACCGAGGAAAGCTTGGAAAGCGAGATATTTTCACGGATCGGCCGGCAGAGCACCATGGCCTGCTTTTTCCGGTCCTCCGGCGCAAGGAATAATCCATGGCGGACCGCATCCGTAGGATTTTTGATTTTGACAGGGGTCCCATTGATTTTGATCGTACCGCTTTTGAGTTTGTCAGCGCCCATGATGGCTCTGGCCGTTTCCGTCCGGCCACTGTTCACAAGGCCGGCGATACCCAGAATTTCGCCCTCGCGGAGTTTGAAAGATACATTTTTAATAGCATCGTTTGTCAGCCCCACGACCTCAAGCACATATCGTTCACTGCGGATCTTCCCTCGTGTAACATACATGGCGCCCAAAGTCTTTCCCAGCATATGCGAGATCAGGTTATCCTTGGTCAGGTTCTTGTTCTCCAGCACGGTAATGACCGCACCATCCCGCATGATAGTAATCCGGTCACTGAGCTGGAAAATCTCATCCATGCGGTGGGAGATATAAATGATGGTCACCTTTTCCTGTTTCAGAGAGTCAATGATGTCCATCAGGATATGTACTTCACTGTCGGAGAGAACTGCTGTTGGCTCATCAAACACGATTACCCGGGGTTTCCGGTATAATACACGGGCGATGGAGATAAATTGCTTCATCGCAGCGCTCAACGTTCCGACCTTTGCATTGGCATCAATGGGGATATGGTAATGATCCAGCAGTTCCTGGGTCTGCCGCATCATGGTTTTGAACTGTACAAGTCCGTGCTTGGAAAAGCCCTTATCGCCAAGGCAGATGTTCTCTGTAACGGACAGTTCATCCATCATTTCAAACTGCTGATATACCTGGGCAATGCCGAGGTTCTTAGCGACCACAGGGTTGTTCTTCCGAACCTCCTCGCCGCCGATCAGGATCGTTCCAGTGTCTTTCGTATAAACGCCTGTGAGCACTTTCATCAATGTGCTTTTTCCGGCGCCGTTTTCGCCGACAAGTGCCATCGTTTCACCGGCCCGCACTGCAAAATCAATGTTTTTCAGCGCTTTGACCGCGCCGAATGATTTGCAGATGCTTTTCATCTCAATAATATTCGACATGACGTCCCCCTAATTCCCAGGATCAGGGATGGCGGGAAAAGGTTTCCGCCATCCCTGATCCTTCCGGTTGCAAAATCAGAACGCGGAGTTGGGATCGTAATAATCCTGAACGTTTTCGGGAGTGACTAAGGTGGGCTCCAGTTGCAAAGTCTTGGAGTCAGGGATCGTACCGTCATTCAGATACCCTAAAATCACACGCACGGCAGCTTCACCGACTTCGTAGGGAGAGTTCAGGCCCAGCGCCACGATGGGGCCGTCATCTAGCATGATTTCATATGCAGACTTAGAGCCGTCAACGGCGCCCATGATCAGGTTTTCATCCAGGCCAAGCTGCTCAGCGGCGGAGGTGGCGCCGACGATATGGGCGTCGCAGGTACCGACAATGCACTTCAGGTCAGGATTGGCAGCCAGCATATTCTGAGCGGTCGTCAGACCGGATTCCTCGGAATAGGCGCCAGCGTACAGGAAGGTGCGCTCCTCGATCCTGCCCTCCTGATCGACTTCGGCAATACCGTCACGGGCTCCCTGGTTTCTGGCAGCGGCAATCGAGTTTCCGTCTGTGCCGCCGATCATTCCGTAGGGGATGCTCTCCATATCTGGATACATCTCCAGCAGGCGGGTGGCCAGTTCCATGCCCACCATCTTGCCCAGAGAATAGGCATCTGTCACACAGGCGGTCATGTAAGCGGAGCCGGTCTCAGGGGGGGTGTCCACGGCAACAACGGGAATACCGCTCGCAGCGCAGTCGTCAAGGGCGGAAGTCACAGTCTCCTGGGGGTTGGCGGGATTGATGATAATGGCATCAACGCCCTGGGCGATAAAGGTATTGATCTGATCGACCTGCATGGCGGCGTCATCGTTGCACTGAACCAGATTGACTGTCACGCCGGCCTCCGTCAGTTTCTCGTTAACATGGTCATACAGGGCCTTGAACCAGCCGGTAGAAACATCGGTCATTGCGACCCCGATGGTGTATGATTCCTTCGCGGCGATCTCAGGGAGGTCGGACATAGCCACATATTTTGTCTCGGTACTGATGGAATCATACAGGCTCAGCAGCTCGGAAGCGCCGGTCTCGGTGGTTTTATCAGAAGTAGAGGCTACCTCATCCTTGGTTCCGCCGCAACCGGCTAAGGCCACGATTAAAAGGACGCTCAGAGCCACAGAGAATAGCTTTTTCAGTTTCATAGTTGTTCTCCTTATCCGTATATTTTCTGATGTGAATTTACTTATTCAAGAATTGCGAAAGGGCGAATGGGAGAGCCCGATCCGTTCTTGATCTTCAGAGGGATCGCCATAAAATAGCAGCGTCTGGGCAGCTTCTCCAGATTCATCAGCATTTCCATAATAAAGATTTCGTTTGGCAGGAAGCTATCATGATGGCCATAGGAAAAATACTCATAGCCATCTTTCACCGGGGTATCACAGGCAATGGTATCCGAACCGATCGCACGGATCTGCCGCTCGGCAAACAGCGCGCATGCTTCTTGGGAAAGACCCGGCTCATTCAGCGCGTAATACTTCCACGTATTGTCCAATTTCCAATACTGCTGATAGCCAAAATCTAGGAGGACAATGTCACCCGGTCTTGCCCGGTCGTCCATCTGGTCTTCCAGCTCCAAAATCTGTTCTTTTGTAATGCGGTCGCCAGGCTGTGCGTTCAAACGGTACATATCATACTTGACGGCTGGCCCCATAATCATATTCGGCTCGTATGTATCCACGGTCTTATCCTGCATTTCCGGCAGAATATGTGCGGGGCAATCCACATGGGCCCCGGTGTGTTCGCCCATAACCAGTGTCTGGCAATAATATCCGTCGTGGGCATGGGTGATCGTGGGGTCAACAATGATCTGCGGATGCGTAGGCCACTTGGGCATATTGTGTTCGATCGTTGGTGACAGGTCAACGACTTTTGCGCCGCCAATCAACTGAGCCAACAGTTCCCAATTGCGCAATGGAATCTCCTCCTTTGTTCGTCTGTATGTGCCAGTGTTCTTTACTGCGGCCAGTTTAACATACCCATTTCCCCCTGAAAATCAACAATTTTATCATTTGGATTCACTTTTATATGATTGTAAAAATTTGAAGAATTTCGGTAAAAAGTAGACGCAGCTTGTCCAAAACGGGCAGGGTATCTTTGGCGGATCACACAGAACGCCATACACAAAAAAGGTGCCGCCCGAAAAGAGCGGCACTTGGAAGCCATGTTCAGGCGTCGAAATCCAAAATGACTTTCAGCGCCTGCTTGCTGAGTGTCAGTTGGACGGCCTCTTCGATCTTCTCATAGGGAAGAACATGGGAATAGAAATCCTTTGGATTCACCTTCCCGGCTTCGATCAGGGCGATGGTCTCGTCCAGGATCGCATACTCCCCGTAGGGAAAGTTCAGCATATGCAGCGAAGTGTTATTTTGCAGGCGGCTGGTATCCACCACCAGGTCGTTGCTCCGTAGAACGCCCATGGATCCCACTTTTCCGCCGGGCTTCACATGGCGACTGGCCTCGTAGATGATGTCGGTAAAGCCCACGATGTCAATGGCCACATCAAACTTCTTGCCGTTCAGCACCGCGTCCACATCCTCCACGGAGGAGTTGATGGTGTGCTCCGTTTTTGCAATACGCTTGGACATCTCCAGCCGCTCTTGGATCCTGTCGATCTGCGTGACATGGCCGCCCCGCAGGCCACAGAACAGGGACAGCGCCATGCCCATAGGGCCGGAGCCATAGATCAGGATCTCTGTTCCCTCGGTCACGCCGAAGTTCTTGGCGGCAGAGTGGCTCTCTGCCAGGGACAGCAGCACGCCCGCGTCAATATAGCTCATGGTATTAGGGAATTTATGCTGCTTGACCCAGGGGAAGTCCTTCTCCGCAAAACCGTCCTCCAGCATGGCCTGGTTGTCGCTGACCATGCCGTACTCCGCCATGCTGCCGTGGGTCTTGGTGTAGCCGTTGCCAACATCCGGGTAGAGATTGGGATGGAGCCACCGCTCTCCCACGTGGATGTGGCGGACCTTTTTGCCCACGGCCACCACCTCGCCGGCACCCTCGTGGCCCAGCACTGTGGGATAGATGCTGACGCTGTTGCCCAGGTCGCCGCCGGTGCCGGTGATAATCTGCATATCGGTGCCGTTGCAGAATCCGCAAGCGTGGACCTTCACCAGCGCCTCGTAATCGCCCAGAACCGGCTTGGGAACGTCATCCACCACCCGGATGTCATTGGGTCCCATGACCGCGATTGCCTTCATGTACTCCATATCGCTCACTCCTTATTCTGAAACATCCTGATCTTCGTGCGGGCCAGTTCGATGGTCCCGGCCTTGGCCGCTTGGTACATTTTGTAAATATCCCGGCTGCCCACAGCAGATTCTAAGCCCTCCATAAAAGCCAGCCGCACCTCGGTAGCTACGTTAATCTTACGGATGCCCAGGGAGATGGCCTTTTTGATCATCTCCTCCGGAATACCGGAGCCTCCATGGAGTACCAGGGGCGGCGCCCCCAGCTTCCGGCAGGCCTCCAGCCGGCCGAAGTCCAAATTGGGCGTTCCCTTGTAGATGCCGTGGGCGTTGCCGATGCCGACAGCCAGTGCATCGCAATTTACCACCGCAATAAAGCGCTTCACCTCATCTAGGTCCACCAGATTTGTGTTGCTGTGGGAAATCCCGTCCTCCACACCGGAGATGGCGCCCAGCTCGCATTCCACAGACACGCCCACGGCGTGAGCGGCACGTACCACCGCCTGGCTCTCCCGGACATTTTCCTCAAAGGGATAGTGGGAACCGTCGTACATGACAGAGGTAAATCCAGCCCGCAGGCAGGCGATGACCTGTTCGTAGCTTTCGCTATGGTCCAGATGCATGACCACCGGCACGCTGCTGCTCTCCGCGATCCGCCGCACCACATCCGGCAAATGCCGCAGGCCACCGGCGTTGATGGCCCCCTGGCCGATGGTCAGGATGACCGGGCAGTTCTCAACCTCGGCGGCCTCCATGATCGCCTCCGGAATTTCGATGTTGTCGATGTTGAAGCCCGGAATGGCGGTGTTGGTCCGCTCGGCGATCTCCAGGACTTCCTTCAGTGTTGCCAAAGACATATGCTCACTCCTCCATCTTTCGTAAGGTCTCTTCCAGTGTCGGCTCCGCCGCCAGTCCGCCCAGGCCCTGACAGGTCAGCCCAGAAAAGGCGTTGCAGAACCGCAGTGTATGGTCCAGGTCCCATCTCTGCGCCAGGCAGTACAGAAACGCGCCATGAAAATTGTCGCCCGCACCGGTGGTATCCACGACGGATACCCGCACAGGCTCCGCGTAGTGGAACGTGCCGCCTACATAGGCCACCGAACCCTTGTCGCCCATGGTGACGCAGCTGATGCGGACGCCCCTCTCCGCATAATAGAGGCAGGCATCCTCCGGGGAACAGCCTAGGACCTTGGCCACCGTCTTGTCATCCGGGATAAACACATCCACATAGGGCAGCATTCGATCCGTGGCCTCTCGGGAGAGGTTGCCGCCGTCCACAGAAACCAGGGCGCCGGTATTCCGCTTGCAGTAAGCGGCCAGCTCGCCACAGAAATGCTCCTCCAGACCGCCCAAGTGGATCATCTTCGCGTCAGCCAGGACGTTTTTGTCCAGCATATCCAATGTTAGTTGCCGGATACACCCGCCGAAATGGGTGATGCAGCGCTTTCCACTTGCTTCCACTTGGATCGTACTGAAAGGAGAATCCGTCCCCGGTACCCGGATCAGATCCACATAGGGAAGCTGTCTTTCCGCGATATTGGAGGCGATAAAGTCCGTGACATCCGAAGGATCTCCCACCACCGTGATCAGTCCCGCGCTGCCTCCCAGTTTCTGAAACGCGGAAGCCGCCACAGAGGCCACCCCGCCGCAGGCATGGACCACTGCTGAAGCCGCGATGCGCTGGTCAGAGGCCGGCGGTGCCTCTACCATCAGGAGCGTGTCTTTCGTCGCGGAACCGATAAAAAGGCAATCCAGCATTTTGAAACTTCCTCCCTCAAAATCTAACATCAATTTAGCATTTTGCCCCATTTCCCGCAACCTGCTTTTCATTCACAATTTTACGATTTCCATTAAACATTATCCAATGGCCTCTGTCAGCCCCCTTGGAAAAAGAGCGAACCTGCCGCCCTACCCCAAACCCTGACCCAGATTAGAATCGGAGCAGGCAGCAGGCGGTGGAACCAATGGAGCAGGCAGAAAATGATTTTGAGTCAAAGGGTGCGGAAAGGACGGGATAGCCCGTTCTTTCCGCGCCTGACATATCTTCACACGCAGAAGCTCGCTGATTCGAGTCCAGTAGTCTTTGCCAAAAAGAACCTGATTTCACGAGAAATCAGGTTCTTTTCTTTGCTTTTTGCGTATTTGCAGTGCCCCGATTTTTTGGTGTTTTTGATTGACCACAGAAATACCACAGACAGGAAAACTCCCGCATCCGCGGGAGTTTCTTTTTTCGCTTTCATGGCAGCAATCAGAACTCTCAGCTTCTCCTCGCACTCTTCCGGGGTATGGCCGTAGACATTCCAGGAGCTCTGCTTGCCGTCCGGCCCTCCGGGTGAATACCGCCCTTCCCAGAGGTGGTCGCCGATCTGATTGCCGCTGCCGGGCTTTCGCCGCTTTGCCATGGTATCAGCCCCTTTCCGAAGATCTCGGTCATGAAGGTGTCCATCACCTGGGCCGCCTGCCGCTGTATATCGTCGGTGACGTTGGCGTAGGTGTCCAAGGGGAAGCTGGCCTTGGTGTGGCCCAGGATGCCGGAGAGGGTCTTGGCATCCACGCCGATGGCCAGAGCAATCGGCTCCGCTTTCCAATTAACAATAAAAAATCGGAGTACCCCGAAGGATACTCCAATCATCCGCGTATCATGAAACGGCCCGTGAAAGCCGGTAATACCGGTGCTTTACAAGCAGCAGACAAGTCACTTTTATCTGAGATGGTCCGGTCAAGATGATTCTGATCCTCAAAATGGGTCTTGTCGAAGCCTATCAACAAAAGATCGTCAAAGTCTCCGGGCTTTTCTTGGAACTTTGGAATGACGGGGATTTTCGACTTTCCGTTGCCGGGAAACTGATTGTGAAGCAGCGTCTGACTAGTTCGGTAATTGTAGTTTTCTTCGGTCGTAAATAGGCCTCCTGTATGAAGCAAGCACCAAGTCCTCCTACATACAGGCTCCCGATTGGAAAAGTTATACAGTTTCGCGCCGCAACATGAGCAATTTTAAATCAGCAATAAAAAGACGGAGTATCACGAAAGAATCTGTAATTATTCAAAGTAGGAATACTTTTCAGAATTCGCATCTGAGTTTTATGCAGTGCAGAACCTTACCACCCCTTCATGGTCATGCCACCCCGGGACCGGGTTTGTTCTTCTTCATGATTGTCTGGCTGATGGCCAAGAGCAATCCGCAGCTTCTGGAGCTCTTGCATCTGCTTGCAGTCGATGTGCAGCCTCGGCTGTGCAGTCACGGCAGCCGCATTGTGCTGGAAGATATAGCTCA
>ERZ827037.1576-NODE-1576-length-23379-cov-4.144143_pt1 | contig 23379 bp, 22 predicted proteins | sample MGYA00519924_ERZ827037 | MGnify/ENA primary metagenome ERZ827037 (study PRJEB31778, sample SAMEA3449250) | human gut metagenome | biome: human gut; feature: human-associated habitat; material: faeces | place: United Kingdom | collected 2010/2012 ...
CAAAGGCGTTCTTGGGCTCGTTATAGATATCCTCCGGCGTGCCGATCTGCTGGATAACGCCGCTGTCCATCACCACCACCGTGTCGGACATGGAGAGGGCCTCCTCCTGGTCGTGGGTCACATAGATGAAGGTGATGCCCATGCGCTGCTGGATATTTTTCAGCTCCACCTGCATATCCTTGCGCAGCTTGAGATCCAGCGCGCCGAGCGGCTCATCCAAAAGCAGCACGCGCGGCTCGTTGGCAAGCGCACGCGCAATGGCGACGCGCTGCTGCTGCCCGCCGGACAATGATGCAATCTTGCGCCGCTTGAAGCCCTTGAGGTTGACGAGCGCCAGCATTTCATTGACCTTATCGCGGATTTTTTTCTCCGGCCATTTCTTCACCCGCAGGCCAAAGGCAATATTTTCATATACATCCAGATGCGGAAAAAGCGCATAACGCTGAAAAATGGTGTTGACCTGCCTCTTATGAGGTGGCACACCATTGATTTTTTTTCCGTCAAAAATGACCGTACCCTCATCCGGCTCCAAAAAGCCGCCGATAATCCGCAGCGTGGTCGTTTTTCCACAGCCGGATGGGCCCAGCAGCGTGATAAACTCCTTATCGCGGATATAGAGATTCAGGTTTTTCAAAATCGGCTCACCGTCAAAGGATACGGAGATATTTTTTAAATCGATGATCACATTATTTTTCAATTATGCAGCCCCTTTCCGCCCCTACAGCCTATGATAGGAATCGTAACAAATATAGTGCGAAAACCTGCAATTGTCAACATTTTTTTTACTGAAACTGCAAGAAAGTGCAGATGAACGAAAATGGTGCTATCAAAAGCTCTCGATTTCTTTAATTTCCTCCCTTTTCCTATTCTTTGCTCCTAAAATATAAAAAGCTGGATTTCCACTTCCTTTTTTGCAGATCAGGCGGTTAAAATCATCCAATCTCTCTACGATGAGGAAAAAGGAATCTTTATCATCTTTTAACTATGAAGGACAAATCGCTTTCACCATCTTAACACTGTGCATGCTAGCATGAATACAAAGGGGCTAGCAGGCTATGCCCTCCTCTGAATACTCTGTTTCACTTAGGAAAGGATGGTTATCCGCTATGGCAGGAATCATTCGGTCACTGCAAGCCCTTGAATTGCGTTTGGATGAACGCTTGGATCGATTTATCACGCGCTACCCCCATATGGCCTATCCGATTATTTTTTTCGGCATGCCCATGCTGGTTCTCACTGCCGTGTTTTTTTTGACTTCGGCAGTCATGCTCCCAGTCGCCCTGATTTTCGGCTGGATCTGAGCCGGTCTTAATGGAATCTTAATCTCATTGCGCGCAATGCTAATGCCGTTTTAAAGTGGCATTCATTATACTTCAACTTAGGAAAAGAAAAGGAGGTCACGGCCCTATGCAAATCATCATAGCCGTCATTGGGCTGACAGCAATTGCGCTTCTCGCCTATTACTTCTGGATTCTCATGAAGGGAGATGAGCAGCAATGAGCGCTATTTTGCAATATGGATTATACCTAGCGATCCTTGTAATTTTGGCAATCCCGCTCGGAGCATACATAAAGAAAGTGATGGATGGGGAAAAAACATTCCTCTCCCGCATCCTGACGCCCTGTGAAAATGCGGTTTACAAGGTAATGCGAATCAAAAAGGAGGAGGAGATGAGCTGGAAAAAGTATGCCGTCTCCGTCCTCATCTTTTCAGGCATCGGGCTGATCTTTTTATTTCTGCTTCAGCTACTGCAAGGCGTCCTACCCGGCAATCCGCAAAATTTGCCGGGCGTAAAATGGGATTTATCCTTTAACACAGCCGTCAGCTTCGTTACCAACACCAATTGGCAGGCCTATAGTGGAGAATCCACTTTAAGCTATCTGTCGCAAGCGCTAGGCCTTACCGTGCAAAACTTTGTTTCCGCTGCAACTGGCATCGCCGTACTCTTTGCGATGATACGCGGTTTTATCAAAGTGAAATCCACAGGCCTTGGCAGCTTTTGGGTGGATATGACGCGGATCATCATCCACATCCTGCTCCCCCTGAACCTGATTATTGCGCTCTGCCTGGTTGGCGGCGGCGTCATCCAGAACCTGAAGCCTGCGGAAACTGTTTCCCTTGTGGAGCCGATCGCCGTCAGCGCGGAGGGCGAGGTCATTGAGAACGCCGTAATTGATCAAGAAAAGAATACGGTTACCGTGGACGGAAAAATCATCCCAGATGCGGAAATCGTAACAGATCAGTTTGTTCCCATGGGCCCGGCGGCAAGCCAAATCGCCATCAAACAATCCGGCACAAACGGAGGCGGCTTCATGGGAGTCAACTCCGCCCATCCGCTGGAGAACCCCAGCGCTTTTACCAATCTCCTTGAAATGATTTCTCTGCTGCTAATCCCCGCTGCGCTGTGTTTCACCTTTGGACGCAGCGTAAAGAACAAGAAGCAGGGCGTGGCAATCTTTCTGGCCATGTTTATCTGCCTGGTGATCGCGCTGGGCTGCGTCGCGGCCAGCGAACAGATCGCAACCCCGCAGCTTGCGCAGGACGGCGTGAATATGACCACCGTGGATCAGGCTGGCGGCAACATGGAGGGCAAGGAATCCCGCTTCGGCATCGCAACCTCCTCCACCTGGGCAGTCTTTACAACCGCCGCCTCCAACGGCTCCGTCAACTCCATGCACGACAGCTACACGCCTCTGGGCGGCATGGTGCCAATGCTGCTGATGCAGCTCGGTGAAGTGATCTTCGGCGGTACGGGCTGCGGCCTGTATGGGATGCTGGCCTTTGCAATCCTCACTGTGTTCATTGCAGGGCTCATGGTCGGGCGCACCCCTGAATTCTTGGGCAAAAAAATTGAGCCCTACGAGATGAAATGGGCCGTTCTCGTATGCCTGGCCACTCCCATTGCGATTCTCGTCGGCAGCGGTATCGCAGCGGTAGTCCCAAGCGTTGCGGACAGTTTGAACAATCCAGGTGCGCATGGCTTCTCCGAACTTCTGTATGCTTACTCCTCAGCGGGCGGCAATAACGGTTCAGCATTTGCAGGCTTCAATGCCAACACCGTTTTCCTGAACCTAACGCTTGGCTTTGTCATGCTGTTTGTGCGCTTCCTGCCGGTCATCGGCACGCTTGCCATCGCGGGCAGCCTTGCCGGCAAGAAGCGTATCGCCACAACGGCGGGCACTCTTTCCACGACCAACGCTCTGTTCGTTTTCCTGCTGATCTTCATCGTTTTGCTGGTTGGCGCGCTAAGCTTCTTCCCCGCGCTCGCACTCGGGCCGATTGCTGAATTCTTCAGCAGCATTGCATAAGGAGGTGTTTTTATGGCTGCAAAAGCAAAAAGCGCCTTCCGCGACAAAAAGATCGTCGCACGGGCGCTCAAGGATTCCATTCTCAAGCTGAACCCCAAAACACAGGTGAAAAACCCTGTGATGCTGCTCGTCTTTCTCTCTGCCATTTTAACCACCGGACTGTGGATCGTATCCTTGTTCGGGATCAAGGACGCTCCCTCCGGATACACGCTCGCCATCGCAGTGATCCTCTGGTTTACCGTGCTGTTTGCAAACTTCGCAGAGGCCATTGCGGAGGGACGCGGCAAAGCGCAGGCAGACGCCCTGCGCGCTGCAAAAAAGGATGTTGACGCGCATAAAATCCCCTGCGCAGCTCAAAAGGACGAGATCACCGTTGTCTCTTCCGTTTCTTTGAAAAAGGGCGACATCGTCATCGTGAAAGCCGGCGAGCAGATCCCTGCGGACGGCGAAGTGATCGAAGGCGCCGCTTCCGTAGATGAGAGCGCCATCACCGGCGAGTCCGCGCCTGTTATCCGCGAAAGCGGCGGCGACCGCAGCGCCGTCACAGGCGGCACAACGGTTCTGTCGGATTGGATCGTCGTGGAGGTTACAAGCGAAGCGGGCGAAAGCTTCCTCGATCAGATGATCGCCATGGTGGAAGGCGCGGCGCGCAAGAAAACGCCGAATGAGATCGCGCTGCAAATCTTCCTCGTGGCACTCTCCATCATCTTTATTCTGGTCACGGTCTCTCTGTATACCTACTCCATCTTCTCCGCCAAGCAGGCCGGGATCGCAAACCCGACCTCCGTCACCACTCTGGTGGCCTTGCTCGTATGTCTTGCCCCCACCACGATCGGCGCGCTGCTCTCCGCAATCGGCATTGCGGGCATGAGCAGGCTCAACCAGGCAAACGTGCTGGCCATGAGCGGGCGCGCGATCGAGGCGGCAGGCGACGTAGATATCCTGATGCTCGATAAAACCGGTACGATCACACTTGGCAACCGTCAGGCACACGCCTTCATCCCGGTGGACGGCGCAACGCCGGAGGAGCTGGCCGACGCGGCCCAGCTCTCCTCTCTGGCGGATGAAACGCCGGAGGGGCGCAGCGTGGTGATCCTTGCAAAGGAAAAATTCGGCATCCGCGCAAGAACGCTGGAGGATAAAAACATGCGCTTTATCCCCTTTAGCGCGAAAACCCGCATGAGCGGCGTGGATTATGACGGCGTTGAGATCCGTAAGGGTGCGGCAGACTCGATGCGCGATTATGTCCTTCAGAATGGCGGCGCCTATAGCACAGAATGCGATGGAACGGTCAAATCCATTTCCAATCAGGGCGGAACGCCTCTAGTCGTAGCAAAAAACCATAAAATCCTCGGCGTGATTTACCTCAAAGATATTATCAAAAGAGGCGTAAAGGAAAAATTCGCCGATCTGCGCAAGATGGGTATAAAGACGATCATGATTACGGGCGATAACCCCTTGACCGCAGCGGCCATCGCTGCCGAAGCCGGCGTAGATGACTTTCTCGCAGAGGCTACCCCGGAGGGTAAGCTGAAGATGATCCGTGACTTCCAGAGCAAGGGCCACCTTGTGGCAATGACCGGCGACGGCACCAACGACGCGCCTGCCCTTGCGCAGGCAGACGTTGCAGTGGCGATGAACAGCGGCACGCAGGCAGCTAAGGAGGCCGGCAATATGGTGGATCTCGATTCCTCCCCGACGAAGCTGATTGATATCGTCCGCATTGGCAAACAGCTTCTGATGACGCGCGGCAGCCTCACCACTTTCTCTATTGCCAACGATGTGGCAAAATATTTCGCCATTATCCCCGCCCTGTTCATGGGGCTGTATCCCGGCCTGTCTGCGCTGAATATCATGGGGCTTCAATCCCCGCTCAGCGCTGTGCTATCCGCAATCATCTACAATGCTTTGATTATCGTTGCATTGATCCCGTTGGCGCTCAAGGGAGTGAAATACCGCGAGGTATCCGCAGGCAAGCTGCTTTCAAGGAACCTGCTGATTTATGGCCTGGGCGGGCTAGCGGCGCCATTCATTTTCATCAAGCTGATTGATCTGATCCTGCTTGCGTTCGGCATTGCATAAAATGTGCCGTTCCTATGAGAAATTGGAGGTAAGAATTCCATGAAAACACTCAAATCAATTTTGCCGCGGGCAGCTCTCATCTTTCTAATTTTCACAATCCTCTGCGGCGTGGTCTATACCGGAGTGGTAACCGGCATCGCGCAGCTTATCTTTCCGGAGCAGGCAAACGGCAGCATCATCGAAGTGGATAGCAAAAAATACGGTTCCGCGCTGCTCGGCCAGCAATACACAGATGAAACGCACATGTGGGGGCGTGTTATGAACATTGACGTCTCCACCTACAAGGATAAAGATGGCAAAATGCTGATGTACGCAACCCCTTCTAACCTCACGCCTGCCAGCGAAGAGTATGCCCAGGCCATTGCAGAGCGGGTAGAAAAAATCCGTGCTGCTCATCCGGAAAAAGGCGATGAACCCATCCCGGTTGACCTTGTTACCTGCTCCGGCAGCGGCCTGGATCCGCACATCTCCCCTGCCGCCGCTGAATACCAGGTGCCACGCCTTGCGAAAACAAACGGCATGACGGAGGACGAGGTGCGTGCGATTGTGGAAAAATGCACAAAGGGCAGGTTTCTCGGTGTGCTCGGAGAAAAAACCGTCAACGTCCTGGAGGTCAACTTACGGCTGGACGGCATCTTGAAATAATGCGATCTTAAGGCCTATTGGGATAGCCTGTCTGGATTCCCCTATTTCCAGCAGGCTATTTCCTATCGTATGGAATGGAGAGGGCAAGCATGCAACAAAAACGTATCGCATGGCAACGAGATATTTACTTTGGTGAAAAAATTCCTTGCGTCAACCGGGCCGCGGAGCTGGTACGCCTGCTTTATGCGGTAAGCGCTGAAGTTTCCATGAACCCACAGCTCTATGCCACGCGCGACAAAGTTCTCTGGGCCTATTTTGAACACAGCTGTTTTGAAGCAGAGGCCTTCTTAGAAGAATACGGCGCGGTTATGGCCCTTATTTCCCAGGGAAGTCCGATTTCCATCTATGGAAATGTACACGGCCTGGAGGGAGGCAGGCTCTCTGCCCGCTTTTCCGGAGAGAACCTGCAATTATGCAAGCAGGATGTTTCTGCGCGTGATTTCGATCTGATTTCCGATTTATGCGCCAAAATTACCTTTCCAGACGAAACACAGGCGGTAACGTTTGGCCAAATCCTTCAGCACATGGATTACCGCAAGTCTTACCTGCCCATAGCTCGCATACAGCTGACGGAGCAGCTCTTTGCCGATGCGCCACAGTACAGCGCAGACACCCATTACCGCTACCTTCCCTTTAATGAGGAGGGCGGGAGTTATCTTGATGCGCTTCCAATTCCTCTGCAAAAGGAATTGTGGCTGCTCTTCCTTGTGGAGGGGGTTAGTCCTCTTGAATTTGAAGATGCCTTCGACGCGCTGCAAGAGGGGCGCGTCTCCGCCTTTTCGTGGGAATTATCTCTGCGGCTGGCGCTGAGCCAGGCAAAAATTTCGATTCAATATGAAAACGGCGGATTCCATGTGATAGATCAGAACGGCGCAAGGCTTCTCTATCGCTACGACAGCAGCAACGCTGCGGAGCGGCTCTTTCTCAAGCTCCTCTTCCCGAGTGAGCCGCCCCGAGAAGCGCCGCATTGAAAAGCAGGCTGTTCGCTACGGCACATCTGCACGTAGTAATCGCTCCATGTTTGTGATAAAATAGCTTCAAACAAAGTTTGAAGCATTGGAAAAATGGTTGTCGGCGCGAAACGCCTCCTGCCGCAGAGCGGCAACGCCATTTTTCGTAGAGGTTAGCCTATTGCGTATGGTAAAATAGACGCAAACCATCTTGAAAGCACTATGCAAGAGGTGAAACGATGGATGAAATACGGGCCAATCCAGATGAGCTCCTGCACCGCATTCAGAAGGAATCCCGCACAGAAAGCCGCGGGCATCTAAAAATTTTTTTCGGTTATGCCGCCGGTGTCGGCAAAACCTACGCGATGCTCAAAGCTGCCCACGCGGCAAAACGCCGGGGATTGGATATCGCCGTCGGCTACGTGGAGCCGCACACCCGCCCGCAGACGCTGGCTCTGCTGGACGGCCTAGAGCAGCTGCCTACGCTCACGGTCAGCCATAAGGGCATCTCCCTGCATGAATTCGATCTGGATGGCGCAATCAAACGCGCACCGCAGCTCATCCTGGTTGACGAGCTTGCCCACACCAACGCCGAGGGCTGCCGCCACAGCAAGCGCTATCAGGATGTGGAGGAGCTGCTGCGTGCCGGCATCGACGTATATACAACGGTAAACGTTCAACACATCGAGAGTTTAAACGATATGGTCGCCTCCATTACAGGCGTAACCGTGCGAGAGCGTGTGCCAGATCACTTATTTGACGATGCGGATCAGGTAGAACTGGTGGATATTGAGCCGGAGGAGCTGATCGACCGCCTTCATGCCGGGCAGATCTATCAGGAAGCGCAGGCAAATCGGGCGCTAGAGCATTTTTTTAGCATTGAAAACCTGACGGCACTGCGTGAGATCGCCCTGCGACGCTGCGCGGATCGGATCAACAAAATGTCAGAGAAAGTGAAATCAGCCCGCGGCAGCGGCTATTTCACCGATGAGCACATCCTGATCTGCCTATCCTCCTCCCCTACCAATGCAAAAATCATTCGCACGGCGGCCCGCATGGCGGACGCGTTCAAGGGCAGCTTAACCGCGCTGTTCGTAGAAACGCCGGAGTTTGCCTCCATGAGCGAGGCAAACAAGCAGCAGCTGCGCAGCAATATCCACCTTGCGCAGCAGATGGGGGCGGCCATTGAAACGGTATATGGGGATGATATCGCCTTCCAGATCGCGGAATTTGCACGGCTCTCGGGCGTTTCCAAAATTGTGATGGGGCGCGCGAGCGCCAGGCGAAAATTTTTTGGCAAGCCGTCCCTGACGGAGCGGCTGACCAACGCCGCGCCCAATCTGGATATCTATATCATCCCGGATAAAGCCGCGACCGCATACCGCCGCCCCAAGCGCACGCAGGCGAAGCCGCTGCATTTTTCTTGGGCTGATCTGCTGAAAACCCTTCTGATCCTGGCGGCCTGCACGGCTATCGGCTACCTGTTCGAGCTGCTTGGCTTCAGCGAGGCAAATATCATTATGATCTATATCCTGGGCGTGCTGATCACCGCCGTGGCCACCACGGGACGGGTTTACTCCCTTGCCTCTTCATTGGCGAGCGTCCTCGTTTTCAATTTTTTCTTTACCGCACCGCGCTTTACCTTCAAAGCCTATGACAGCGGGTATCCCGTCACCTTCTTCATCATGTTTGTCGCCGCGTTTCTCACAAGCTCGCTCGCCACAAAGATCAAGCGGCACGCGCGACAATCGGCGGAAACCGCCTTCCGTACCAAAATCCTCTTTGATACCAATCAGCTCATGCAAAAGGGCAATGGAAAGGAGGAAATTGTCTCCATCACGGCAAATCAGCTCGTAAAGCTCCTGAAAAAGGATATTATTTTTTATCTAGCGGAGAACGGCAAGCTTTTGCCGCCCGCTCTCTTTCCCGCGAATGCGGGCGCTACAACGGAGGATTACATCCTGCCCAACGAGCAAGCGGTCGCCGCCTGGGTGCACAAAAACAACAAGCGCGCAGGAGCCACAACAGATACGCTGGGCAGCGCAAAGTGCCTTTACCTTGCTGTGCGGGTGAGCGATATGGTATATGGCGTGGTCGGCATCGGCCTGGCCGGCGAGGCGCCTCTCGACTCCTTTGAAAACAGCATTGTCCTCTCCATCCTCGGGGAATGCGCACTCGCACTTGAAAATGAACGTGCCATACGGGAACGGGAGGAGTCCGCTGTTCTTGCAAAAAACGAGCAACTGCGCGCCAATCTCCTGCGCTCCATCTCCCACGATCTGCGCACGCCGCTGACCTCCATTTCCGGCAACGCCGGGGTTCTGCTGGCAAACGGAGAAGCCCTGGGGACGGAAAAATGCAAACAGCTCTATACCGCGATCTACGACGATTCCCTTTGGCTCATTAACCTTGTGGAAAACCTGCTCTCCGTCACCCGGATTGAAGACGGTACAATGCAGCTGAAATTGACGGCGGAGCTGGTGGATGAGGCCGTTGCGGAAGCAGTGCGCCACATCAGCCGGCAAAGCGCGGAGCACCACATCATTATAAGGCAGCAGGAGGACTTTTTGCTGGCCAAAATGGATGCACGGCTCATTGTGCAGGTTATCATCAATATTGTGGACAATGCCGTCAAATACACGCCAAAGGGCTCAACCATTACAATTACCACCAGAAAAGAGGGCAAGTGGGCCGCTGTTGAAATCGCGGATGACGGCCCCGGCATCCCGGACGACACAAAGCCCCAAATCTTCGATATGTTCTATACGGCGGGCGCACATTCCGCCGACAGCGGAGCCTTGGGTTAGGGCTTGCCCTATGCAAATCCATTATCAACGCACACGGCGGAGAAATTTCGGTTGCAGACAATCAGCCATCCGGTACTATTTTCCGCTTTACACTACCTGCCGAGGAGGTCACGCTTCATGCATAAACCATTGATTTTAGTTGTGGAAGACGACGCCGCTGTGCGAAACCTGATTACCACAACGCTCGAAACACATGATTACCGATTCCACATCGCGCCCACCGGTCAGGCCGCGATTGTGGAGGCTTCTTCCCACAACCCTGATATCGTTTTGCTTGATTTGGGACTGCCGGATTTGGACGGCATTGAGGTAATCCAAAAAATCCGGACGTGGTCGAATATGCCGATCATCGTTATCAGCGCTAGAAGTGAAGATACAGATAAGATCGACGCGCTGGACGCTGGGGCGGATGATTACCTGACCAAACCATTTTCCGTGGAAGAGCTGCTCGCCCGCCTGCGCGTGACGCTGCGGCGCCTGAGCTTTATGCAGAGCAGTTCCGGTGCAGAGCCTTCTGTGTTCCTCAATGGCGGCCTAAAAATCGATTATGCGGCTGGCTGTGTCTATTTGGAGGGCCGTGAACTACACCTAACCCCGATTGAATATAAGCTTTTATGTCTGCTCTCCAAAAACGTGGGCAAGGTGTTGACACATACTTTTATCACAAAGGAAATCTGGGGCAGCTCGTGGGACAATGACGTTGCCTCACTGCGCGTTTTCATGGCAACGCTGCGCAAAAAAATCGAAAGCGACCCTTCCTCTCCACAGTACATCCAAACGCATATCGGCGTTGGATACCGGATGCTAAAGGCGGAGCGGGAGCAGGAAACAGATAGCTGACTCCATTCGGCCATTGATAGCCGCACGAGGGGCTGCTGCAAACTACCAAGTTGTTTGCAGCAGCCCCTCGTTTTATAACCCATGGTCAAATGATTTCTATTACGAGACGCGGCGGAGTGCTATTTCCTTTCCTCCCGCTCGCGGATAACGAAGCGCGTCGGCGTGCCCTCCAGGCCGAACACCTCGCGGATCTGGTTGTCGAGATACCGCTGGTAGCTGTAGTGGAACAGATCCTTACGGTTGACAAAGCAAACGAAGGTTGGCGGGCGGGTGGAAGCCTGCGTCATATAATAAATTTTCAACCGCCTGCCCTTATCCGTAGGCGGCTGCACCCTGGCCGTGGCGGCGGCAAGCACGTCGTTTAACTTGCCGGTGGAAATGCGCATGGCGTTCTGCCCATCCACATAGCAGATCAGCTCAAACAGCCGGTCGATCCTCTGCCCCGTTTTGGCGGAAATAAAGATGATTGGCGCATAGGACATAAAGGAAAAATCCTGCATCAGCTTCTTGCGGAAGGTGTCCATCGTGCGGCCGTCTTTTTCCACCGCATCCCATTTATTCACCGCGATGATGCAGGCCTTCCCCTGCTCATGCGCAATGCCGGCCACCTTGGAATCCTGCTCCGTGAAGCCCTCCTGCGCATCGATCATAATCACGCACACGCTCGCGCGCTCCACCGCCATGCGAGCACGCAGGACGCTGTATTTTTCGATCGTATCATCCACGCGGCTCTTGCGCCTGAGGCCGGCCGTGTCAATAAAAACGAACTTGCCATAGCTGTTTTCGATGAGCGTATCCGTTGCGTCGCGCGTGGTGCCCGCGATATTGGAAACAATCACGCGCTCTTCCCCCGCAATGGCGTTGACAAGCGAGGATTTCCCCACATTTGGCTTACCGATCACGGCCACCTTAATCGCGTCGTCGTCCTCCTCCTCTTCCCGTTCGGGCGGGAGATGGGCAAGCACGGCATCCAACAAATCGCCCGTGCTATGGCCATGCGCGGCGGAAACGGCGATTGGGTCGCCCAACCCCAAGTTATAAAACTCATAAAAATCAAGCGGCGGCGCGCCGATGGAATCGCATTTATTCACGCAGAGCACCACGGGCTTACCGCTTTTTTGCAGCATGGCGGCCACCTCCGCATCCGTCGCCACAACGCCGGAGCGCAAATCTGTCACCAATACGATCACATCCGCGCTCTCAATCGCCAACTGCGCCTGCCTGCGCATTTGGGAGAGAATCACATCATCTGCGCGCGGTTCAATGCCGCCCGTGTCGACGAGCAGCAGGTTGTGGCCAAGCCACTCGCAGTCGCCATAGATCCGGTCACGCGTTACGCCCGGCGTATCGTCAACGATGGAGAGGCGCTTGCCCACCAGCTTATTAAACAGGGTGGATTTCCCAACATTCGGCCTCCCCACGATCGCAACAACAGGTTTCGCCATATCATCAATCCTTTCTGATTGGGCCGGTTCCGGCGCTTATGCCCGGCCCAGCAAGGCATCCAGCAGCTCCCCGCCATCGTTCGGCACGGGGGTAACCGGCACGCCCAGCGCCTTTTCCGCATCCGCGGGCGATACATCATCCAAAAATAGGTCGCCCTCCCGGCGCAGCATCACAGCGGGAATCAAAAGCTCCTCCCCAAGCGGTTTGCCCTTGAGCTGGGCAATCAAATCCTTGCCCGTCAGCAAGCCCGCCACGGTGATCGATTCCCCAAAAAAATCATTGCGCACCGCATACACCTGCACGGTGAGCGACGGGCATTGCTCCTGCGCAGCAGCCACCAGCTCCGCAAGCAGCGGAAAAGCCGCTTGCCCCGTTGCAAGCGCTACCCGGCGCGGCTGCTTAGGGAAATCGTCAGGCTCCATCCTGCGCAGCGCAGCATAAAATTCATCTTTTAAAAGCGCCCAAAGACCGACGCCGTTTTCCAGCTGTGCAAACTCTTCATAGGCCTCAGGTGATGGGATTTCCCGCCCGGCCTTGAGGTAAAACTCATCCGCCGCAAAGGCGAGGCGTGTCCCCTTAAAATAGAGAAAATGCGCGGCAAAATCCTCAATGATATCCACAACCGCCGCGGCGCCTTCTCGCGTATACGGCGCGAGTTCTGCTAAGCCCTCGCGGTATTTCGTCATGCCCAGAGGCACGGCGGCAATGCTCTGCACTGCCGGGTATAGCTTGCCCAGTTCCGTCAAGCTATATAAAAGCTCGTCCCCATCGTTGATCCCAGGGCATAAAACGAGCTGGGTATTCATCTTGATCCCCGCATCTGCAAAGCGTTTGATTATTTTCAGGGACTCGTCGGCGCGCGGGTTTTTCATCATCTGAACGCGCAGCGCCGGGTTCATGGTGTGCACCGAAATATTGACAGGGCTGATATGCATCTGGATGATGCGCTCCACCTCCCGCTCGGAGAGGTTGGTCAGCGTTACATAATTGCCAAATAGGAAGGAGAGGCGCGAATCATCATCCTTAAAATAGAGGCTTTCCCGCATTCCCTTGGGAAGCTGATCGATAAAGCAAAACACGCACTTGTTCGCACAGTGGCGCTGCCTGTCCATTAAATAGGTGTCAAAGGTGAGGCCCAAATCCTCATATTCATCCTTTTTGATCCTGACCTCCCGCCGTTTCCCTTCCGCGCTGCACAACGTGAGAGTCAGCTTTCGCTCAGTGGCATAAAACTGATAATCGAGGATATCGACAATCTCGTGGCCGTTGATCTGCGTTAACATCTCACCGGCTTTCACGCCGCGGTGAAAACAGATGGAACCCGGCTCCACGGCGGCTATTGTCACGGCCATCTGCCGCACCTCCTACCTCTATCACATTATCTCAATGGGCAAAAAAGCGGCTTGCCGCTCGCCCTCATGCAGTTCCTCTCCATCTGCCGCCTTCCTAATCGGGCAAAATGGAGCGGCACGCGATGCCCAGCTCTTTCGCCCCAAAAAAGAAAAAAGCAGAGAAGGAAAACCCCTCCTCTACCTTTCTTCCCGTGTGGCGTGTAGAATCGCTCCAAAGGGCTCTTACGCGTCCTTCTTCACGATTTCCTTGCCTTTGTAGAAGCCGCAGCTCTGGCAAATCCGGTGCGGCCGCTTATACTCACCGCAGTTCGGGCACTTCACGAGCTCCGGAGCATCCATCTTCCAGACGTTGGAGCGGCGCTTATCCCTTCTTGCCTTGGAAACTCTTCTCTTTGGTACCGCCATGTCAGCACCTCCTTCAGCTTGCTGTAAAAAACATGTTCTGATTATTGATCCAAAAGCTGACGCAAAGCCTCCAAACGTGGATCGATCGGCTTTTTGCAGCTGCAGGAGCCGTCATTGAGATTCTTGCCGCACATCGGGCAAAGGCCTTTGCAATCCTCCCGGCACAAAAACTTCGCCGGCAGGGCGAGTAAAAGATCCTCCCGCACTAAGGCGGTCAAATCCAACCGCATGCCTTCTACGACAATGAATTCGCCAGTATCCTCTTCATCGAGATGTGTCACCAGCACATGCTCCAGAGGCACCAGCATGTCCCGCCGGGTTTCCGCCGCACAGCGGTCACACGGCGCGCTGAACGCAAAGGCCGCGCGCGCATGCAGCGAAACGATGCCTGCACGGTTGCGGATCTCGCCTTTCACCTTGACGGGGGATACGAAGGGGCGCACGCCATTCAGCTCTTCACCTGAAAAATCAAAGGATTGATCAATTGGCAGCCTTTCGCCCTCGTTTTCAAACAGGTTTTCGAGTTCAATCAACATACTCCACCTCAAATATAGCGCACGGATAATTATATCCCCCTGCAAATCGTTTGTCAAGACCTGATTCGAGGAAAAGCAGGGGGAAAACAGGTTTTTTTCGCGCTTTTCCGTGCCTTCTGGTTCATTCCGAAAACCGCCGCCGGTCAAAACGGCCGGCGGCGGGCTCACTCTATCAAACAACGAAAAGATTACGCCTTCTGACAAACATCAAAAATACGTTTGGGCAGATCCGATTCATCGGTGGAGATTGTAAAGACAAATTCTACTTCCGTCAGGTCTGAAAGTTTTTTCACCTTCTCCATAAAGTCGGCCAGCGCCTCATAATCACGCCCGCAGATGCGGAACGTCGCGTCGATCATAATATGGGTGATATCATGGTCGCCCGCACAAATACCACTCAAAAAGCCATAGAACGCATCGAAGCCTTCCACGCCGAAGTAATCCGTTGCAACAAGCCGCGCACGGTAGTTGACATCATAAGTGAGCTTGGTTTCCTTCTCTACGCAGACCACATTGCCCTTGGAGCTCTCCACGGCCTCATTGACCATCTGGATGAGATGCTTTGTCTTGCCGGAACCCTTATGCCCAATAATCAGAGATATCATTGTAATCTCCTCCTGTGTATTTAATGTCCGCCAATGGCGGCAATCAACGAAATATCAGTGGCTTTTCAGGCGTGCCTCCAGCTCGGCGCGCTGCGCCTCATAGCCGGGCTTGCCCAGAAGGGCGAACATATTCTTTTTGTAGCTTTCCACACCCGGCTGATCGAAGGGATTCACACCGAGCAGATAGCCGGAAATAGCGCAGGCCTTCTCCAGGAAATAGATCAGATAGCCGAGCGTATGCTCGCTCATATCCGCTGCTTCCAAAACAAGGTTCGGTACGCCGCCGTCCGTATGGGCGAGAATCGTGCCTTCAAACGCCTTGCTGTTGACAAAATCCATCGTTTTGCCCGCGAGGAAGTTTAAGCCGTCCACATTCTCCGCATCCTCTTCGATGACGAGCTCGGCGCGTGGTTTTTCAAAGCGGACCACCGTTTCAAACAGCTCGCGCTCCCCCTGCTGGATATACTGGCCGAGCGAATGCAGATCCGTCGAGAAGATCGCGGAGGCCGGGAAAATGCCCTTGCCCTCTTTGCCCTCGCTCTCGCCGAAAAGCTGCTTAAACCACTCGTTCATCATCTGATAGGCCGGCTCATAGCTAACCATCATCTCGATCTTTTTGCCGTGGCGGTAAAGCAGGTTGCGCCATGCGGCATAGCGGTAGCAGTCGTTCTTCATCAGGTCGGGCTCCATCAAAGCCTTTTGGGCATCCTGCGCACCCGCCATGAGCGCCTCAATATCCGTGCCGCTGACCGCGATTGGCAGCAGGCCCACGGCTGTGAGCACAGAATAGCGGCCGCCCACATCATCCGGCACAACAAAGGTTTCATAGCCAGCCTGATCAGCAAATTCCTTGAGCGTGCCGCGTGCACGGTCGGTCGTAGCGTAGATGCGCTTTGCGGCGCCCTCCTTGCCATATTTTTTCTCCAGCAGATCACGGAACACACGGAATGCAACCGCGGGCTCCGTGGTGGTGCCGGATTTGGAAATGACGTTGACGGAGACGTCCTTGCCCTCGCACAGCGCGAGCAGCTCACTCAGCGCGGCGGAGCTAATGCTGTTGCCGGTAAAATAGATCTGCGGCGTATCTTTCGCCAGAAGGTTATAATTCGGGGACTTCATAAATTCCAGCACGGCGCGCGCGCCGAGATAGGAGCCGCCGATGCCGATGACGATCAGCACGTCGCTGTCCTCCCGGATGCGCTTTGCGGCAGCCTGGATACGCCCGAATTCCTCCTTATCATAATCGGTAGGCAGCGTCAGCCAACCCAAAAAGTCGCTTCCTGCGCCCGTACCGCTGTGCAGCTTCTCCTGCGCGGCCTGTACCTCGGCCGCCATTGCAGCCAGTTCCCCCGGCTGCGCAAAATGCTGCGCGTAACTGTCGTCCAAACGAATACTCATTGCAGATTGCCCTTTCCTTCGGCCCCCACATCTTGTGGTGCTTTTCACATTTTTGTTTGATATCATTCTACATGATTGGCCGTATGATTGCAAGTCCATCCGAAATTTTTCAAAATAAATTCACACCTTTTTTCACGCTAAGCCGTTAAGCGGCTAAAGAGCGCAGCAGGCGCAGAAATGCCTGCCCGAAGGTGAGCCTTCCCACCGCCTCAGCCGCAGTCAAATTGAATTTGCCGAGTTCTTCCTCCCCGAGCATCAATGTAACGCTGCCGAGCACCTGCCCTTTTTCAACCGGCGCTTCCACATTTGCGGCAAGCTCCACCTTCTGCGTGATCTCCGCTTCCTTCCCCTTCGGGATCAGCACCGGCTGCGCGGCGGGCACAACAGGCTTTACGGTGTTTTGCAGGCCATGCAGGATCGTTACGTCCGCGATGGCGGAAGCATCCACCTTCGGCGTGACGACCGCCCAGTTTGCAAACCCCCAATTGAGCATGGCTTTTGCCGCCTCAAAACGCAGCGCGCCCGTATCGCTGCCGAGGACGACGGCGATCAGATGCGTGCCGTCGCGCTTGGCCGTGGCGGAAAGGCAGTGCCCAGCCTTGCTGGTCGTGCCGGTTTTCAGCCCGGTCGTGCCCTTAAAAAAGCGAACCATCTTAGTGGCGTATCAAGAAAACATTATAGGTGTCCTCAAACGTTGTAGTATCAAGGAAAACGCCACTTTTACATGACAACCATATTATAATATTATTTATTATTAATTGTCAATTATTCTAATTTATAACACGATAATTATTCCAAAAAAGAACCGGGAAGTCTGCTGACTTTCCGGTTTTTCATGCTCATATAACATGTTGTTTATTCTAATTTAGATTTAAAATCAATTGTCTTTGCTTACTTCAAGCAGTTCAAAGCAAGTTTTGCAAATTGATTTTCCACTAATATTAACGGGTAATAAATCATTGGTTTTACCGCAAAAGATGCAACGGTTAACTGGTAATTTTTGAATAATAAGAGTGTCGTTTTCAAACCACAATTCAAAATAATCACCCTTTTTTATATCGTGTACCTTTAAAAAGCTTTTTGGAATAGTAACATTGCCACGCTTATCAAGCGTTCTAATTCCTAACGATTTCATATTATGCTCCCCCTTATTCCAATATACATCTAAGAATATAACGGCATTTATCACAAACATAATATTTATCAAAAGCAATTTTAAGGTTCTCTTTTTGTCGGCAAAAAACACAACGGTTTTCTACCTTTTCTAAAATTACAGAATTCCCATTAACGGAGATTTCTAATCCTGTTCCTGTATTTAAGTCCATTTCACGTCTAAGCCTCTTGGGAATAACAAAACGCCCCATTTTATCAACTCTACATATACCGACTGACTTCATACTGAATGTTTCCCCCTCAATGAATAATTATAATTTTAGTGCAAACACTGAGCATAAGACCATAAAAAAAGATAGTCTCGCAAAGCAAACCCATTTGCGTTAAATCGTTAAAAAGGGTTGATTTTGCGAGAACTTTTGATTATCTATACCAAAATTTTGACGGCTTAAAGGGTGCGCAAAGTAGTTAATTACGGCTCTTTTTTGTTGCTCTGATGAATGCATATATTTTAATGTCATCTTACTGCTGGAGTGCCCCATCAGTTCCGCAAGCGTCTTTATATCCGTGCCATGCTCCGCTAGACGTGTTGCGAACGTGTGCCGGAGCGCGTGGAAATTAACCGCCTTTAAATTGCATTTATCCGTTATCTGTTTGAAACGATATTCAACCGCCCGTGGCTCCATAAATCGGCCTGTGCTCCCCGTTAAAAAGAACGCGTAAGGCGCAACATGGTGATACCTTTTTTTAATGATTTCTAGCAAGAAAGCAGAGAGTGGAAGAACCCGGACAGAGGCGCGACTTTTCGGCGTATCAATGATAATTTTCGTTTTTGCCTTGTTCTTATCATCATGGTTTTTAATTCTTTGCATGGTTTTGCTTATTCTGACCGTTCCGCTTGATAAATCAAAGTCGGAAAGTGTAAGGGCGCAAAGCTCGCCCAAACGTAAGCCAGTATACAACGCCAACAAGCACCCGACCGCAGTTAAGTCCATATTTGAAAATAAATAAATTTCAAGCTTTTGCTGTTCGTCAAGGCTTAACACACGCATTTCTTTCTCTGGGGCTTTCACCGCCGGGAGCTTTAACGCCGAGTTCACGTTATATTCCGTTTTGGCAAATTCCAAAATACTGCCTAACAAGACGCATATATCCTGCACGGTTTTAGGCTCCAACCCGCCTTTGCCGTCACACCGTCCATGTGATAGCAAGTCACTTGCAAAAGCAGTTAAACGTTGACTTGTAACTTGTGATAGTTTTAACCCGCCAACAATGGGGATTATATGGCGTTCTACGTTTCTTTGATATAATGCGTATGTGCTTTCCTTGACCTCGATTTTAGCCGTTTCCAGCCATTCTAATGCCACATCGCACAGTTTTATATTAACGCTCCTTTGTGGGGCTTTCTTAGCCGTTTTACGCTCCTCTAGCTTCGCCTTAGCCTCGCTATAAGTTTTGCCGTATACAGAGCTATATTTTGCGCTCCCGTCCGGCTTGTACCCGTCCTTATAACGCCCCTCCCAGCGTCCGTCCTTTCGTTTATAAATGTTTTCCCCTGTCCGCATGATAGCCCGCGCCTTTCTGACGACAAATCAGACCATAAAAAAGTGTAAAATGAAATAAATCACAAAAAAATCTATTGACAGAAAATGTTGTTTATTGTAATATTTCAGTATCATATGGTGCGTGACGTTGATGCCATATGATAAAATAGATGGTCGCAAATGGGTTTGCTTCACGATAATTTATTCGGTGAAGTAAAAGCCATTGCGACCCTTACACCAATCTTCCCGGCTATTTGTAGTCAGTATTATGATGGATTTTTTATCCATAGTTATACTATCAATTAACTATCAATTAAGTTCCTTGTTGCTTGGTAATAAGCCGGTTTTAAAGCCGGGAGCTGGCTTGTTGCTATTTTTAAAAAATTTAATTATGAAAAGCGGGCGGTTTGAAGCTTATCAACCGCCCGCGTTTTTAATGAAATGAATAGAAAGGGAAAACACATGACAAGAAATATGCAACTAATACGCGGACTAATTAAAGACGCGGAAAATGAAACGAGAGAAATATATAAATATTACGACAGTATTAAATCACCGATACCAGAAAACGAGTTAAAAAAATATGATGACATTATTTATAACGCCTATCTTATGATAGAAGAGGAACTAGCCAATCAAGAAGAAGAAAATAAAGAAACGTGTAACGTAATTCATCAGTTACTTTTTCATATCACTAAAATCAAACTTAAATGGAGGTTGTGGTTTTTCTTCCGGCTTTGTATGTTGTACGGTTTCGGTATCGTTTATATCTTCTTTACTCTCGCCATTAACAATGTAATCTGTTTGAGCGTTTGATATCTTTGTTTCATGAGAAAAATAAAAGCATTGCACCTCGTAAAAGTCGTTATCTTTCACAATGAACCGCCCTTTAATGTTTGGCAAGCCATTTGCATTGTCAGAGCCTAGCATTATCCGGCTCGGCTCCCGGTCAACAAACCGACCACAAACACGGTAAGAAACGTTATTTTTAATCTGCCCGCTGACAATGGTGCTGTCCGGTCGTTGAAGCCCCATGATTAAATGAATGCCAACGGCACGGCTTAACCGGGTTAATGTTTCCAGGCTATCATTTAAAACGTGTGATAGCTCTTTATCCCGCGTTTTCAGTAGCTCCGCCAGTTCATCTATAAAAATTACCTTACGCGGTAGAAAATCCGCCGTGATGCGGTTGTAATCGTTGATGTTATCCACGCCCATATTTCTAAACTTATCGAGCCGGCGGGTGGTTTCAAGTATCATTTCTTTAATTACCAATATAATATCTTTGTATTCATAATACATTGATACCGCGTTACCAAAGGAAGAAAACGACACGCCCCGCTTAAAGTCAATCAAAACAACCTCATAATGTTTTAATAACGCTTGATGTATCATGCACTTTAATATGTTTGATTTACCGCTTCCGGTTTCACCCGCGATAAAGGCGTGGGGCTGTTTTTCTAAGTCCATGCTTACAAGCCCGTAATAGCTTACCCCAATTACCAACGTATTTTGTTTTAAGTCAATGTATCTGTCAGACCATTCGGCGAATTGGGGTAACGGCTCCGTCTGTATTATGAGGCTTATTTTTTGATAATTGTCCGGCTCCTGCTTGATGTCAATAATTCTAGCGTTCATGTGCGTTTCTAGTAGCTCTTTTTTCGCATTCCACGCGCTTAAAGGTACAAGAGACACGAAAACAACCATAACAGCAAATTCAGACAGTTCCGTTTCATATAAGTAATAGGGACAATCTTCATTTTGCGTCAATTTGATTTGCTGGAACAGTCTGTTAAAATACTTCCGTCGTTTTTTGACGGGGTATTCTTTGATGTAATGACAGATACAATAGATAAATAACGTTAGAATGATGACTGCAATCATCGTTGAAATGTCATTAAAGATAAAGTAAGAAAGTCCAGTAAACAAAATAAGACAAGCGTATAAAACAACCATGAACTTATTTTTGAATGACGCTTTTAGACCATCCCACAGAAAGATAAAAAAGTTGGAAATAAGGCCACCTATAATATAGCCAATTTTATAGCTCCAATCATTCTCAATTTCTTTATTGTTTGCCATTTTAAAAACCCCTTTAAACTAAAATCACAGTTCGACAGTAGTATCATATAAACCTTTCACTGTCTGATAGGCTTGATAATTGATAACGACCCGGCGAACCGTCTTATTTAATGTATGGTCTTTACATGGTAAGGTGTAATTATTTTTATCATGGAAAATGAAATTTAAATCTTTATAGGCTTTCACTTTCTGCGCGAACTTCATATAGCCATATTTTTCAAGCAGGCGCTTGAATTCTTCGCGGTCTATGATTATTCGTTCGTTTTCTATGTCGTGCTCTTGCTCCAACAACTCCACAATGGAAATGTATTCTTGTGCTACTAAATCTAATAATTTCATTAGCGGTTATCCCTTTCAATGCTCACCTTGCTATTTAGGTAGATGTTGGTAGTTTTCGTGTTTCTGTGTCTTAGCTTTTTCATTACCTCAGCTTTTGACCGGCTTTTTTGGTATTCTAATTTGGCGCAAGCTCGCCGTAAGTCGTGGCAAGTAAAGCCCATATTTTTAGCTTGTTTTTGAAGATAACCGGCAGAGTAAAACATTTTCTTTTGTGGGTTGGTGTGTGTTATCCATTCTTTTAACCGTCCATAAAATTCCGGGTATTCGCTTTTGAAAACTATTGTGGTGTTTTCCTTTCCCCCTTTTGCAATGAAACGAAAAGCAAGGCGTTCATCAGTTACAACACAATGGGCGGGGGTAATCTGCGCAAGCTCCGACACCCTAAGGCCGGTAGCAACTAGCGCTTGGAAACTTAGTTTTAATCTTTCGTTTTTCAAGCGCTTTATTTTATTGTCAATGGTTATGTAGTCAACCGCCTTTAACTTTCGGTATTTCTTCCGGGTGTGGGTTTCAAGTTCTCGTATTCGTTCTATCACCTCGGTGGGCAAGGTAATGTTTTGAAACTCGCAAAAATGCAAGAGGGCGCTTTTGGCTTGTGAAAACTCGTTCTTGTGTGTAAGCCCCGCAAGCCTTTCAAGAATTTTATCAGTGTTTAACCGCTTTACCGTATCATTGACGGGTTGCCCCTCTAAAAGGGTACACATGCGCACATAGTAAGCTTTGGCGGTCGCGTGGGTGTGCTTTGTTTCAAGCCATTCCCGGTAATCAGCCAATAGGTTGTATAGCATTTGGTTACACCTCCCGACGTGTCATAATATTATAAATAATATTATGACATTATACGGTTATTTTAGAACCGGAGGGGAAAGCCTTATTTTTCAAGGCTTAGCAAGGTGTAACCGGGGTGTAACTTGGCTTTTTTGCTTTTGTAGTTGGTTACACCTTGGTTACACCGCTTGAAACATGCTCTAAATATAACGAAAAAACGGGAACGCTTGAAAAATCTAAGCATTCCCGTTATTTCAATAACTTTGTATATTGAGGCGGTTTCTTTTCGCTCTGCTTTGTTAAAAATTTAATCTCGCTTACTTTAACACTTCCTTTGTCATTATATATCTTAATGCTGTCAATAAACCTTGTTAAGAATTCTATTTTTTCTTTATTGGTTAAATTAACCCAATTGCTTTTTAAATTTCCAATGACCGCAGCCGCCTCTTCCAGTGAAATATCGCACTCTTCCTCTTCGTCTTGATACGTTATTGTTTTTTGCAAAGATATTATTTTATTATTTATAATATCACTCATACCACGGTATTCTTCAAATTTAATTTCACCAGTCGCAAAAAGCGCGCGCAATGCTTCTAATCGCTTGTGTAGCTTACTAATTTCTATTTCTATTTTTTCATTGTTCTTTTCTGGTTTTTGCGTGTTTTTCAATTGTTCCACAAGCCCAAAATCAGCCTCGAAGTTATCATATTGTGATATGTATTCAATAAAAGCTTTCTCGACCTTGGTCTGCACCATATTCATGCAATTACATTGCCCGGTTTTATGGTTGTTACAATAATAATTCACTCTTAAAACTTCCCCGTTTTTCGTCTTTTGCATATGCTGAATAGCGCCTAAACGGGAACCACAATTATCACATACAAGAAAGGTTAAAAAGTAGGAATTTTCAGTAGGGTAACTTCTCGGCGTGTATTTTTTTCGCCGTTTCATAATTGCCTGTGCCCTCAAAAAAGTATCCTCATCTAAAATAGTGGGGTATCTGGTATTATCCACTTGAAACCCGGTCGACCTGCCGTCAACTCCATATCTGATACTGCCGATATAAAGCGGGTTTGTTAAGATTGAATGAATCGTGGAAGGGTTCCATTGACCACCCCTTTTGGTTGGCACCTGTTCTTGAATGAGCATTTTTGTAATG
>ERZ827037.1579-NODE-1579-length-23347-cov-4.040615_pt1 | contig 23347 bp, 21 predicted proteins | sample MGYA00519924_ERZ827037 | MGnify/ENA primary metagenome ERZ827037 (study PRJEB31778, sample SAMEA3449250) | human gut metagenome | biome: human gut; feature: human-associated habitat; material: faeces | place: United Kingdom | collected 2010/2012 ...
CTGCGCCGACGCCATCCCCCGGCGGCATGCGCTGGAGGCCGGGTGCGCCCGGGTGGTGGTGATCCTGACCCGGGAGCGGAGCTACTCCAAGGGGCCCAGCAGCGTCCAGCAGCGCCTCCTGGCCCGCCGTTTCCGCCGCTATCCCAAATTCGTGGAGACTATGGCCCGTCGGGCGGAGGCCTACAACCAGAGCCGCCGGGACCTCTTCGCCATGGAGGGCTCCGGCAAGGTGCTGATTTTGGAGCCGGAGAGCACCGCCGGATTTTCCCGCACGGAGCGGGACGTGGAGAAGATCCGCGCCCTGTGGCAGTCCGGCTACTCCGTGGGACACCGGGCGCTGGACGACGTGCGTGCCTTCTGGACGGAGGAATGATCCGCTTTTGCCCGGGTCTTTCCCCAGAGTGGGCAGGGTGTTGCTTTTCACCCCGCGGACACGGGTTTTTCCCGCAGTTTACAGACACTTACAACAAATTTTACTATTTTCGTCATTTCCCCCTTCCCAGGCCTCTTTTTTGCATATATAATAGTGACGTATCATAGGCATTAGCAGAAACGAACCAATAATATATGGGAGAATGAGAGGGGGCTGTCCGCCGGATGCGGACGGCCTCATGATCGGAATTGGAAAGGGAGAACCTCATGGATATTTTTTCCGTCTTCACACTCTGCGGAGGACTGGCCTTCTTCCTATACGGAATGAACACCATGTCCAAGAGCCTGGAGAAAATGGCCGGCGGCAAGCTGGAGCGGATGCTCAAGCGCATGACCTCCAACCCTGTCAAGAGCCTTTTGCTGGGCGCCGGCATCACCATCGCCATCCAGTCCTCATCCGCCATGACCGTGATGCTGGTGGGCCTTGTGAACTCCGGCGTCATGGAGCTGGGCCAGACCATCGGTGTCATCATGGGCTCCAATATCGGCACCACCCTCACCGCGTGGATCCTCTCCCTCACCGGCATCCAGAGCGAGAGCATCTTCGTGAACATGCTCAAGCCGGAGAACTTTTCGCCCCTGGTGGCTCTGGCGGGCATCATCCTCATCATGGGCTCCAAGCGGCAAAAACGCCGGGATGTGGGTCGCATCATGGTGGGCTTTTCCATTTTGATGTACGGCATGGAACTCATGAGCGACGCTGTCAGTCCCCTGGCGGATATGCCGGAATTTTCCAGCCTGCTCACCGCTTTCCAGAATCCGCTGCTGGGCGTGCTGGTGGGTGCCGTATTCACCGGCATCATCCAGTCCTCCGCCGCGTCCGTGGGTATTTTGCAGGCCCTGGCGCTGACCGGTTCCATCACCTACGGCATGGCCATCCCCATTATCATGGGCCAGAATATCGGCACCTGCGTCACTGCGCTGCTCAGCTCCATCGGCGTCAACCGCAATGCCAAGCGGGTGGCGGTGATCCACATCTCCTTTAACGTCATCGGCACGGTCGTGTGCCTGGTGCTCTTCTACGGCGGCAATCTGATCTTCGACTTCTCCTTCATGGACTGGACGGTGGGCGCCGTGGGCATCGCCTTCTGCCACACCGTATTCAATGTCTTCACCACACTGATGCTCCTGCCGTTCTCCCGCCAGCTGGAAAAGCTGGCGCGGAGACTCATCCGCACGGAAAACCCCGCCAAGGAGTTTGCCTTCCTGGATCCCCTGCTGATCCGCACCCCCAGCGTGGCCATCAGCGAATGTGTGTCTATGGCCTGCCGGATGGGAGAAACCGCCCGGGACAATGTGCTGCTGGCAATGGAGCAGCTCTCCGGCTTCAGTGAGGAGCGGGAGGCCCAGATCCTGGAAAATGAGGACAAGCTGGACACTTATGAGGACCGGCTGGGCAGCTATCTGGTGGAAGTCTCCCAGCACGGCGTGTCCATGGCGGACATTCGTACGGTCTCCCGCCTGCTCCACGCCATCGGCGACTTCGAGCGCATCGGCGACCACGCCATCAACATCCAGGATTCCGCCCGGGAACTGCAGGAGAAGGAACTCCGGTTCTCTCCCACTGCCGAAAAGGAACTTCAGGTCCTGGGAACAGCACTGGAGGACATCCTCTTCCAGGCCGTCTCCAGTTTCAACCAGGATGATCCGGCGGCCGCCAAGGCGGTGGAGCCCCTGGAGGAGACCATCGACCAGCTCACCGAGGAGATCCGCATGCGTCACATCCAGCGCCTCCAGACCGGTGAGTGCACCATCCAGCTGGGCTTCGTGCTCAACGACCTGCTGACCAATCTGGAGCGGGTGTCCGACCACTGCTCCAACATCGCCGTGTGCGTCATCGAGGAGCGGGACAGCTCCGTGGACCATCACGCCTATCTCCACCGGCTGAAGGTGGACGACAATTTTGCTGAGGAATTGCGGGAGGATCTGAGCAAGTACCGCCTGCCCAATGCCTGAGCTCTGTTTTTGGACAAGCGCCCCCGCTTTGCGGAGGCGCTTGTTTTTTGCCCTGCGGCATAAAATTCCTCCCTCCCGCAGAAACTACCGGCAAACCACTCAGCAGGAGGATGCCTATGGAGTTGAAAAACAGTGAGACGCTGCAGAATCTGATGCGGGCCTTTGCCGGAGAGAGCCAGGCCCGCAACCGCTACACCTTCGCCGCCGAGGTGTGCCGCCAGCAAAAGCTCCAGGTGCTGGAGGCGGTGTTTCTCTTTACCGCCGGGCAGGAAAAGGAACACGCGGAGATCTTCTACAACCACATGCGGGAGATCACCGGCGGCAGCGTCCAGATCGACGGCGGATACCCGGTGGACCTGACCCATGACGTGGCGGAACTGCTGCGCAGCGCCCAGCGCCACGAGTACGAGGAACACGATCCCGTGTACAAGTCCTTCGGGGAGACCGCCCGCCAGGAAGGTTTTGGCGCCGTAGCGGCCTCCTTCCAGCAGATCGCCGCCATCGAACAGCTCCACGGCAACCGCTTCGGGGCCTATGCAGACCTGCTGGAGAGCGGAAAGCTGTTCGTTTCGGATGCAGCGTGCGGCTGGATGTGCCTCAACTGCGGCCATGTCTTTACCGGCACGGAGGCCCCCCGGCTCTGCCCGGTATGTCAGCATGATCAGGGGTATTTCATCCGTCTGGAGCTGGCGCCCTACGGTGCCGGCCCCCTTGGAAAGTGAGGCGGACCATGGCAGAAGTTTCTCCCCAGATCCGTTCCCGGCTCAATACGCTCTCCCCGGAGCTGCGGGCGGCAGTCCTGGCCAAAGACGTTCCCCTGCGCACGCTGGGAGACCTGATCGGCGTTTTGGACCAACTCATCCGGGAACAGGAAGCATGACCGGCGCGGAAAGGACGGGACACATCCCGTCCTTTCCGCGTCTCTTTTTGAATATTCATTTTTATATGCATCCTCCTCATTCATCTGTTTTCGTTAAAATCCACAATTTGCTTGGGTTTTTCCGGATTCAGATGGATATTTTTTCATCTTCATCCAAGTCCGAGCAAATAAATATTCATTTTTTCGCGGAAAAGTATTGACAACCACCAGTACGGCGTGATAAGGTAAGGCATGTCCCGAGGGAAAGCTTCTTTCCCGGAGGAAAAACGCATATGTTACCCCGTTATTGCGGGAGATCGTTTGAAAAGGGAGATTGCATCATGAAGAAGTTTTTGACTTTGCTGCTGGCTCTGGCCATGACGCTGAGCCTGGCCGCCTGCGGCAGCGACAGCACTGAGGAGACCGAGGGCACCGACGGGACCGAAGCGGAGACCGTGGACTACACCGCCATGAGCGACGACGAGCTGAAGGCCGCCATCACCACGGTGTCCGAGGGCACTCTCACCGTGGCCACCAGCCCCGACTTCGCCCCCTATGAGTTCTACGCCATCGGCGAGGACGGCCAGGCCACTCTGGCAGGCTTCGAGATGTCCCTGGCGCAGTACATCGCCGACTACCTGGGCCTTGAGCTGGAAGTCGTCCCCATGGACTTTGACGGCACTCTGATGGAGCTGCAGAACAAGAGCGTGGATCTGGGCATGGCCGGTTACTCCCCCAAGCCCGAGCGTGAGAACATCATGGACTTCTCCGATATCTTCTACACCGGCGGTCAGTCCTTCGTGACCACTCAGGACAAGGCCGACCTGTTCACCTCTCTGGAGGACACCAACAAGGCTGAGTACTCCATCGGTGCCCAGACCGGCTCCATCCAGGTGGACCTGGCTCAGACCAACTCCCCCGACGCAGAGCTGATCCAGCTGCCCAAGGTCACCGATGTCATCACCGACCTGCTGGCCGGCAACCTGGACGGCGCCTACATTGAGACCGTGGTGGCCGAGACCTATGCCAAGAACTATCCCGAGCTGAACGTGCTGCTGGATGTCCCCTATGAGCAGGAAGGCTCCGTGGTGGGCGTTTCCAAGGGCAACGCTGCTCTTCTGGAAGGCGTGAACCGCGCCATCGCTGCCGCCCTGGAGGATGGCACCATGGACGAGTTCATCACCCAGGCCAACGAGCTGGCTTCCGGCGAGACCTATGAGGGCCTGCTGGACGAGAACGGCCAGGTGGCCGAGACTCCCGCCGAGGGCTGAGCACACGCTTATCATCTCCAATTCCTCCCCCGAACGACCGGGGGAGGAATTGGCGTGTTTTTCGTTGTAAACCGAAATGAGAAAGGGGTTACCCCATGGGAAGCTTTATCCAGCTAAAAAACTTTGAAGCCCTCCTGCCCTATGCCAATATGTTCAAGGAGGGCCTGATCACCACGGTACTGCTGGCGTTTTTCACCGTGCTGCTGGGCTTTGTGCTGGGCCTGGTGCTGTCGGTGATGCGCATGAGCAATATCCGGCCCTTCCTGTGGCTGGCGCACGCTTTTCCCGGCACCTTCGGCTTTTTTGAACGGGACAAAAAGAGCGGCCTGCTGCGGGATTCCGGTTTCCTTTATCACCTGGGCCGGTTCAATCCCCTGGCCTTCCTGGCCACTGCCTATGTGGAGGTCATCCGCTCCACCCCTGTGCTGGTGCAGGTGATGGTGATCTACTTCGGCGTGTTCAGCCAGCTCTTTGAACTCCCCTCCTTCAAGATCTTCGGCTTCATCGCCTTCAACCGTTTCTTCCCCGGTGTGGTGGCCCTGGCCATGAACTCCGGTGCGTATCTGTGCGAGATCATCCGCTCCGGCCTTCAGTCCGTGGAGGGCGGCCAGACAGAGGCAGCCCGGTCTTTGGGACTGAGCCAGCTGCAGAATATGCGCTTCATCATTCTTCCCCAGGCCATCAAGAACATCCTGCCGGCCATCGCCAACGAGTTTGTCACCATCATCAAGGAGTCCGCCATTACCTACACCATCGGCGTCCAGGACATCATGGCCATGGTCCAGGCGATCAAGTCTGCCTCCTACATCATTATGGAACCTCTGCTGGTAGCCACAGCGCTGTATTTCTGCCTGTGCTTCCCGCTGTCCAAGCTGATTGCGTATATCGAAAGGAGAATGAGCCGTGGCGACCGGAGATAAGCTGATCCAGGTCCGGGACCTGAAGAAGTACTACAACAGAGGCTCCATCAAGGCTCTGGACGGTATCACCGTGGATATTGACCGGGGCGACGTGATGGTGGTCATCGGCCCCTCCGGCTCCGGCAAGTCCACCTTTTTGCGGAGCCTGAACCTGCTGGAGCAGCCCACCGGCGGCAGCATTTTCTTCGATGGGGTCGACATCACCAAGCCCAAGTTCCCCGACAAGGACGGCAAGCTGGTGAAGGTGGACATTGATCACCACCGCCAGAAGATGGGCATGGTGTTCCAGCACTTCAACCTCTTCCCCCACATGACCATTATGGACAACATGACCCTGGCCCCCATCCAGGTCAAGCACATGAACAAGGCCGAGGCCGAGGAAAAGGCTCTGACCCTGCTGGACCGGGTGGGTCTCAAGGACCGGGCAGGCGCGTATCCCATCCAGCTCTCCGGCGGCCAGAAGCAGCGCATTGCCATCGTCCGGGCGCTGATGATGGAGCCCGAGGTCATGCTCTTCGACGAACCCACCTCCGCTCTGGATCCCGAGATGGTCGGCGAGGTGCTGGAAGTCATGAAAGAGCTGGCCCAGGAGGGCATGACCATGGTAGTGGTCACCCACGAGATGGGCTTTGCCCGGGAAGTGGGCAACCGGGTGCTCTTCATGGCGGACGGCAAGCTGCTGGAAGAGGGCACGCCTGTGGATATTTTCGAGCATCCCAAGCACCCCCGGCTGCAGGACTTCCTCAGCAAGGTGCTTTGAGCATTCTGCTGTACGTTCACATCCAATCGCCCCGCTCCTGCGGGAGATGCTTCCATCCGGGCACGCACTACCCGTGCGTGCCCGTTTTCATGCGGACGGGCCGTTTTGCCCGGGAAAGGAGCAAGTTTCATGACAGACGAAAAGCGTGCGGCACTGGCCGCCATTGAGGACAAGGCGGACCTGGTGAGCCAGGTGGCAGACTCCATCTGGTCCTTTGCGGAGCTCTCCTTGCAGGAGGAGAAGTCCGCGGCGCTGTATTGTGACGTTCTGGAAAAAGAGGGCTTCACGGTGGAAAGGGGCATCTGCAACATCCCCACCGCCTTTTCCGCCTCCTACGGCAGCGGCCGGCCCGTTATCGGCTTTCTGGCAGAGTATGACGCTCTCTCCGGTCTTTCTCAGGAGGGCGGCAGCCTGACGCGGCACCAGTGCGTCGACGGCGGCAACGGCCACGGCTGCGGCCACAATCTGCTGGGTGCAGGCGCTTTTGCCGCCGCGCTGGGCGTCAAGGCTTTCCTGGAGGCCACCAAGACCCCGGGCACCGTGGTGCTCTATGGCTGCCCCGGCGAGGAGGGCGGCGCCGCCAAGGCCTTTATGGCCCGGGATGGGCTGTGGTACGGCCTGGACGCGGCGCTGACCTGGCATCCCAATGACGCCAACGAGGTCCTCACCGGCTCCTCCAACTCCTGCATCCAGACCCAGTATCACTTCACCGGCGTGGCGGCCCATGCCGCCGGCGACCCGGACCGGGGCCGCAGCGCCCTGGACGCCGTGGAGCTGATGAACGTGGGCGTACAGTTCCTGCGGGAGCACATGAGCGACAAGGCCCGCATCCACTACGCCATCACCGACACCGGCGGCCGCAGCCCCAATGTGGTCCAGCCCCGTGCCAGCGTACTGTACATGGTCCGCTCCAACCACGTGGCAGAGGCCGTGGAGCTGCAGAAGCGGGTGGACAAGATCGCCGAGGGCGCGGCGCTGATGACCGAGACCACCTTTGAGAAGAAATTCATCGACGGCCTGGCAGACACTGTCACCAACCACGCCCTGGAACGGGTGCTCTACCGGAATTTCCAGGAGCTGGGCGTCCCCACCCACACGGCGGAGGAGCTGGCCTTTGCCGATCAGCTCAGTGCCACCTATCCCGGCAGCGACCTGGTGCCCGGCGTGGGCAGCCAGTACGACCTGGATTACGCCGATCAGGTCCGGGCCCTGCGGAAGGAGGCCGGCCACGCCATGAACGACTTCCTGATGCCCCTCTATCAGGGCGACGCCTTCGAGCCCGGCTCCACCGATGTGGGCGACGTCAGCTGGCAGTGCCCCACCGCCCAGATCCACGTGGCCACCTGGCCCAACGGCTGCCCCGGCCACAGCTGGCAGAACGTCTCCTGCGGCCGCACCGACATCGGCCACAAGGCCGCTCTCCACGCCGGCAAGGTCCTGGCCGCCGCCGCCATGGATCTTTTCACCCAGCCCGCTTTGCTGGAGGAGGCCAAGGCTGAATTCCAGCGCCGGACCGTGGCCGGTTATACCTGCCCCATCCCCGCCGACGCAGTGCCCGTGGTGGCGGACTGACTCCCCGTTCCTGTTTATAACAGTTTCATAAAAAAGGCCGCCGACGGCGGCCTTTTTTGCGCCCTGCGCCCCTTCTTTCTCTAAGAAACAAAATTCCGGTCGTTTTGCACCAATTATTTTTTAGGTAATCAAAATTTTTGTTTGCTTTTTATAGAATTCATGGTATGATGGAAGCATCCACAAGACTATCACGAAAGCTGTGCTTTCTCCCTTGAAAGGAGCTCCTGCCTATGAAGCCCGTTGCAACCGGTCGGGAAATTCTCTTCCAGCCCCGCGGCATCCCTCCTCTGGGTGCCTCCGTGTCCCTTGCACTGCAGCATCTGGTGGCCATGATCGTCGGCTGCGTCACTCCGCCCATCATCATCGCCGGAGCGGTGGGACTGAGCCAGGCGGACCAGGTCCTGCTGATCCAGGCGTCCCTGGTGATGTCCGCCGTGTCCACGCTTTTGCAGCTCTTCCCCATCGGCAAGTACTTTGGCTCAGGCCTCCCGGTGATCCTGGGCGTCAGCTTTGCCTATGTGCCCAGCATGCAGGCCATCGCCGCCTCCGGCGGCGGCATCGGCGCCATTGCCGGCGCCATGCTGGTGGGCGGCATAGTGGCGGTCCTGGTGGGACTCTTCGTCCGGAAGATCCGCCTGCTCTTCCCCCCGGTCATCACCGGCACGGTGGTCTTTACCATTGGACTTTCCCTCTACCCCACCGCCATCAACTACATGGCCGGCGGCACCGCCAACACCGCCGAGGCTGTCGCTGCCCAGGGCCTGCCGGAGGCCATGGTGTACGGCTCCTGGCAAAACTGGCTCATCGCCGCGCTGACGCTGACGGTGGTCATGATCCTCAACCACCGCGCCAAGGGGATCGCCCGGTTGGCCTCCATTCTGTTGGGCATGCTCTTCGGCTATGCGGTGGCCCTGGCCTTCGGCATGGTGGATTTCTCCGATGTGGGCACTGCCGCATGGTTCTCCCTGCCCCGGCCGCTCCACTTCGGCATCAGCTTTGACGCCGCCTCCTGCATCGCCATCGGATTGCTCTTTGCCATCAACTCCATCCAGGCCATTGGTGACTTCACCGCCACTACGGTGGGCGGCCTGAGCCGTCAGCCCACCGATCAGGAGCTTCAGGGCGGCATCATCGCCTACGGCACCAGCAACATTCTGGCGGCTCTGATGGGTGGTCTGCCCACGGCTACATATTCCCAGAACGTGGGCATCGTCACCACCAACCGGGTGGTGAACCGCACTGTCTTTGCCATGGCCGGCGGCTTTTTGCTGCTGGCGGGCGTGTCCCCCAAATTTGCCGCGCTGCTCACCACCATCCCCCAGTGCGTTCTGGGCGGCGCCACCATCACCGTGTTCTCCACCATCGCCATGACCGGTATGAAGCTCATCGCCTCCCAGGAACTCACTGCCCGGAACACCACCATCGTGGGATTGTCCGCGGCACTGGGCGTTGGCATTTCCCAGGCCGCCGACGCGCTGAGCCAGTTCCCCGAGAGCGTTACCATGATCTTCGGCAAGTCCCCGGTGGTCATTGCCACGCTGATGGCCGTGCTTCTGAACCTGATTTTGCCCAAGGAGCGCAAATAAGCAGAAAAAAAGTCCTGGATGCCGACGGCATCCAAGCCTTTTTTTATACGCTTTCTTTCAGGCCCCGGCGCTCGGTCCTTCCAGCGCCGCCATGCTTTTGCGGAACTGGAAGAAGAACATGGTGGCCGTGGTGCACACCGCCAGCACATCCGCCACCGGCTCCGCCAGGAACACGGCAAAGGATTTGTCTGCAAAGAAGTGGGGCAGGATATAGATGAGGGGGATCAGCAGGATGATCTTCCGCAGTGCCGCCAGAAACAGCGAGGTCTTGGCGTTGCCCAAGGCCACGAAGGTCTGCTGGCAGGCGATCTGCACGCCGAAAATGCCGGTGGCTGCCATGTAGATCCGCAGTGCCCAGGCGGCGTAATCCACCAGTTCCTGGTTGGAGGTGAACATCAGGGCAAAGATCTGCGGGAACAGCTGCACCAGCGCCCACAGCGTCAGGGAATAGGTCACGCAGGCGATCAGCAGCACTTTGAACGCCCGCCGCACCCGCTGGGGATTGCGGGCGCCGTAGTTGTAGCTGACGATGGGCTGCGCCCCCTGGGTCAGCCCCTGGAGGGGCATCATGGCAAACTGCATGATACTGCTGAGCACCGTCATGGCACCCACGGCGATGTCGCCGCCGTACTTGAGCAAAGAGGAGTTGAAGCACACGGTGATCAGGCTCTCCGTGGCCTGCATGATGAAGGGGGACATGCCCAGTGCCAGGCTGGGCAGCACCACTTTGGCACGGGGCCGCAGATTTACAGCCCGCAGACGCCACTTGGTCTTGGGACCTGTGAGGAATTTCAGCACCCACACCGCGCTGACCGCCTGGGACAAGATGGTGGCCAGCGCCGCGCCGCGGACCCCCATGTCGAAGGCAAAGATGAACACCGGGTCCAGCACGGTATTGAGTCCTGCGCCGATGAGCACCGTCTTCATGCCCACCACCGTAAATCCCTGGGCGGTGATGTAGGCGTTCATACCCAGCGTCACCTGGACGAAAATGGTGCCCAGGGCGTAAATGCGCATATAGTCCAGGGCATAGCCGATGGTATTGTCGCTGGCGCCGAACACCCGGAGCATGGGTTCGGCAAAGAGCAGAAACACCGCCGTCAGCACCACTGCCGCCGCTACCAGCATGGTCATGCTGTTGCCCATGATCCGCTCGGACTCGGCAAGGTTGCCCCGTCCCTCCTCAATGGATGCCCGTGGCGCGCCGCCCATGGCCATCAGCGCCGCGAAGGCGGAGATCACCATGATGATGGGCAGGCACACGCCCACGCCGGTCAGGGCCAGCTTGCCCACCGTCTCCACCGGCTGCATGTGGCCGATGTACACCCGGTCCACCAGATTGTACAGCATGTTGACGATCTGGGAGGTGATGGTGGGCAGCGCCAGAGAAAACAGCAGCCGTCCCACTGGGCCGGTGCCCAGATCCACGTTTTTACGATTCATTCCTGCAATGCTCCTTTCAGCTCTTGTTCCATGGTGGCAAACACCCGGTCCAGCAGCGTGTCCAGCGTGTGCCGCTCTGCCTCCGTCAGCCCGGAAAAGATCCGCTGCCAGCAGTCTGCCTGGATGTCCTGGGCCTCCCGGGCCAGCGGCGCTCCCGCCTCCGTAATGGCAAGGTGGATCACTCTGCGGTCCTCCCTGTCGGGCCGGCGCTGTAAAAAGCCCCTGCCCACCAGGATCTCTACCGCCTGGGACACCTGGGATTTGGGCAGTCCCCGCAGCTCCACCACATCCCGGGCCGTGTCCTGACCGGGATGATTGGCCAGAAACAGCAGCACCTGAACTTCCCGCAGCGCAAGTCCCGTCCGCTGCTGCAGCGGGCCAAACGCCTGGGAATAGTAGCGCTGAAATCCGCGGAAGATCCGCAGCAGCCGTGTAAAGGATTCCGCCATCAGCCGCCCTCCTTTTTGTTCTAATAAAAACAGTTCATTTTTAAACCATTCAGCAGGATAGCATATCCCGCAGAACTTGTCAAGATTTCGACACCCTTGTCATCTTTTCATTGACAAACCATCCGGGGCATACTATCATGGAGATGGAAATGATTTTCAAAACCAGATTACAAGAGGTTTCGTATGATGTGGAATATTGTAAGTGACAGCAGCTGCGACCTGCGGATGGCGGGCTGGGACAGCCCCTCCGTCCGCTTTGAGACCGTTCCCCTTCGCATTCAGGTGGGCACCCGGGAATTTCTGGACGATGACAATCTGATGGTACCGGACCTGCTGGATGCCATGGCGGCGGAAAAGAGCGCCGCCTCCTCCGCCTGCCCCTCTCCCGCCGCCTTTGCCCGGGCCTTCGAAGCCGGGGATCGGACGGTGTGCTTTACCATTTCCTCCAACCTCTCCGGCACCTACAACGCCGCTGTCATGGCCCGGGAGATGGTGCTGGAAGAGCACCCGGAAAAGCAGATCTGCATCATCGACTCCAAGTCCACCTCCGGGGCCATGGCGCTTTTGATCTACCGGGCCCGGGAGCTGATGGAAGCGGATACCACCGGGGATTTTGAGGGGATCTGCAATCAGCTGCGGCTCTATCAGGCGGCACTGCGGACCTGCTTTACCCTGGAGAATTTCGACAACCTCATTAAAAATGGGCGGATGCGCCCCCTGGTGGGCACGCTGCTCCACTCCCTGGGCATCCATGTCATCGCGGACGCCACGCCTCAGGGCACCATCCATGTGGCGGACAAAGCCCGGGGCGAAGCAAAGACCTATCGGGCCATCACCGCGCTGATGGGCGCCAGCAAGGACTGCACCGACGCCCATGTGATCGTGACCCACTGCGAGAACCTGGCAGGCGCCATGAAGCTCAAGCAGCAGATCCTGGAGGACCTGCCAGTAAAAGAGGTGGAGATCCTCTCCTGCCGGGGCCTGACCAGCTTCTACGCCATGCAGAAGGGCCTGATCATCGGATATTGACGCGCATCTCTGCCGCCGGCCTTTGGCCGGCGGTTTTTTTGCGCTTTGCGGGCAGAGGCCCGCTCTTTTTTTGCGAAGTTTTCCCGTCCGTGCATGAAATGTGAAAATCCAGAAACCCTAATGCAGAATCCAGACGACCGCAACACAAAGGAGTGACCGCATTTGGAGACTGGAATCCACAATACCTCAGAAATCGGGCGGCTGAAAAAAGTTCTGCTCCACCGCCCGGGCAAGGAACTGGAAAACCTGATGCCCGAATATCTGGAGCGCCTGCTCTTTGACGACATCCCCTACCTGAAGGAGGCCCAGCGGGAACACGACGCTTTTGCCGACTGTCTGCGGGGCCAGGGCGTGGAAGTGGTGTACCTGACGGATCTGGTGGCAGAATCCCTCACCGGCCCGGAGGTCCGCCAGGAGCTGATCCGGCAGTATCTGGCAGAGGCCAACGTTGCCGACGCCCGGACCCGGGAGAGCCTGGAGGCGTACTTTGACGCTCTGCCGGACAAGGAGATGGTATCCGCCATGATGGCCGGCGTCCGCAAGAGCCAGCTGCGGACAGGCCAGGCCCGGCTGGGGGACTATGTCTCCGCCACAGAGGACGACTACCCCTTCGCCGTGGACCCCCTGCCCAATCTCTACTTCACCCGGGACCCCTTCGCCACCATCGGTACCGGCGTGTCCATCCACCGGATGCACACCGTCACCCGCAACCGGGAGACCCTCTTCGGCAAGTTCATCTTTGAGCACCACCCCGTCTACCGCCACGCTCCCCGCTGGTACGACCGGGGCGAGACCTCCTCCCTGGAGGGCGGCGACATCCTGGTGCTCTCTCCCCAGGTGCTGGCGGTGGGCATTTCCCAGCGGACGGAGGAGGACTCCATCGACGCTCTGGCGGAGACCGTTCTCACCCAGAGCAAGACCTTCCGCAAGCTCCTGGCCTTCAACATTCCCAAGAGCCGCTCCTTCATGCACCTCGACACGGTGTTCACCATGGTGGACTACGACAAGTTCACCGTCCACCCCAACATCCTCCAGCAGATCACCGTATTCGTGATGGAGCTGGACGAAAACCGCAAGATGAAGATCCGTCAGGAGGACGGGCGGCTGGAGGACATTTTGAAGGAACACCTGGAGCTGGACCACGTGACACTGATCCCCTGCGGCCAGGGCAGCGAGATCGACGCCGCCCGGGAACAGTGGAGCGACGGCTCCAACACGCTGGCCATCGCCCCCGGCGAGGTGGTGGTCTACTCCCGGAACTATGTGACCAACCGCTCTCTGGAGGAGGCCGGTGTCCGCATCCACACCATCCCCAGCGCGGAGCTCTCCCGGGGACGGGGCGGCCCCCGGTGCATGTCCATGCCCCTCTGGCGGGAGGACCCGTAACCTGATCCCGGCGGCAAATCCATCCTCCGGGCGCGCCGCTGCCGCCTGCGCTGTGCTGTTCCCGCGCCCGGCAAATTTATTTCTAAAGGAGATACCACTATGGCTGTCAATCTGAAAGGCCGGAGTTTTCTGACCCTCAACGACTTCACCCCTCTGGAGATCCGCTATCTGCTGGACCTGGGACACGACCTGAAGGCCAAGCGCCGCGCCGGCATCTGTGACCCCACGCTGCAGGGCAAGCACATCGTACTGCTCTTTGAAAAGACCTCCACCCGTACCCGCTGTTCCTTCGAGGTAGCCGCCACCCAGGAGGGGGCCCACGTCACCTATCTGGACGCCGGCAGCTCCCAGATGGGCAAGAAGGAGTCTCTGGAGGACTCCGCCAAGGTGCTGGGCCGCTTCTTCGACGGCATCGAGTACCGGGGCTATGACCAGAAAAACGTGGAGGACCTGGCAAAGTACTCCGGCGTTCCCGTGTGGAACGGCCTCACCGACGCCGACCACCCCACTCAGATCCTGGCGGACATGATGACCATTGAGGAGCACTGCCACAAGCCTCTGAATCAGGTGAAGGTGGTCTTCCCCGGCGACGTGCGCAACAACATGTGCTACGCCTGGATGATCGGTGCCGCCAAAATGGGCATGCACTTCGTGGGCATCGGCCCGGACCAGCTGGCCAAGGAGATGGATCAGGAGATCGTCCGCTCCACCGCCGAGACCGCCCGGGAGACCGGCGCCCGCATCGAGATCACCAGCGACATGGCGGCAGTGAAGGATGCCGACGTGATCTACGGCGACATCTGGGCCTCCATGGGCGAGGAAGCCCTGATCCCCGAGCGGACCAAGCTTCTCTCCCCCTACCGGGTGACGGAGGACGTCCTCAAGGCCACCGGCAATCCCAACGTGCTCTATATGCACTGTCTGCCTTCCTTCCACGACTTCGAGACGAAGCTGGCCAAGGAGTGGAAGGACAAGGGCGTGGACATCCGGGAGGTCACCGACGAGGTGTTCCGGGGCAAGCACAGCGTGGTCTTTGACGAGGCGGAAAACCGGATGCACTCCATCAAGGCCGTGCTGGTAGCCACCATCGGAAAATAAGAAGGGAGATGGCCCTTTGAAAAAAGCCAAGTTCCACATGCCCACGGCCTACACCATTTTGTTCCTTTTGATCATTTTGGTAGCTCTTTCCACCTGGTTTATCCCCTCCGGCAGCTACGACTACGTGGACGGTGTCCCGGTGGCGGGCACCTATCACGCCACCCAGGCCAACCCCCAGGGGATCGGGGACATCCTCAAAGCCGCCTTCTCCGGCTTTTACGACGCGGTGGACGTGTGCGTGTTCATTTTGATGGTAGGCGGTTTTCTGGGGGTCGTTATGAAGACCGGCGCCATCGACGCCGGCGTGTCCAACGTCATCGCCCTGCTGGGGGGACGGGAGAAATGGCTCATCCCCATCCTGATGCTGTTTTTCGGCCTGGGCGGCACCACCTACGGCATGTGGGAGGAGACCATGGCGTTTTATCCCCTGCTGATCCCGGTGTTTTTGGCGGCAGGCTATGACGCGGTGGTGGGCATCTCGGTGATCTTGCTGGGTGCCGGCGCCGGCGTCATCGCCTCCACCGTCAACCCCTTCGCCACCGGCATTGCCGCCGGCTTTGCCGGGGTATCCCTGGGGGACGGCATTTTGCTGCGGCTTTTGCAGTGGATCGTCTTTGAGGCGGCGGCCATCTGGTTCGTGATGGCCTACGCCGCCCGGGTCAAGCGGGACCCGTCTACCTCGGTGGTGGGCGTGGGCGCCGGAAAGCTCCATGTCAGCGCCGCCGAGACCACCCCCCTCACTCCCCGTCGGAAAGTCATTTTGGTGATCTTTGCTCTGGTGTTCGCCGTGATGACCTACGGCGTCATTCCCTTCGCCGACATGGGCCTTCCCCTGCCGTCCCTGGGCTGGTGGTTCCCGGAGCTCTCCGCCCTCTTCGTGGTGGGCGGCGTGGTGATCGGCCTGCTGGACCGGATGAAGGAAGAGGAGCTGGTGGAGACCTTCGTGGCAGGCTGCGCGGATCTTCTGGGCGTTGCCTTCATCATCGGCATCAGCCGGGGCATCACCGTGCTGATGAACGACGGCGGCATCACCGATACCATCCTCCACTGGGGCGAGGATGCCCTGTCGGGAGCAGGCCCCATAAGCTTTGTATTGCTGGTATTTTTGATCTACCTTCCCCTGACCATCCTGATCCCCTCCTCCTCCGGTCTTGCCACGTTGTCGGTGCCCATCATGGCGCCTCTGGGCCAGTTCGCGGGGGTGAGCGGTGCTCTGGTGGTGACGGCGTTCCAGTCCGCCTGCGGCCTGGTGAACATCATCACCCCCACCGCAGCGGTTGTGATGGGTGCCCTGGCCCTGGGCCACGTGCCCTACGACCGGTGGGTCAAATATGTCTGGAAGCTGATCCTCTATTTTCTGTTGCTGACCATGGCCTTTTTGATCGTGGGCGCACTGCTGGGCTGACGGCGGCCGACACGCCGCCAGTTGGACTTCAAACTGCCCCGAACGCAAAACTGTGCCGCACCCCATCGGGTGCGGCACAGTTTTCATGCTTTGGTGTTATACGGACGCAGGGACCTCGGGGGTGCGGAACACCGCCAAAAACGCGTCCCGCTCCATGGTTTCGTGCTCCAGGAGGTACCGGGCCACCGTCTCCAGCTTATCCCGGTTTTCGTCCAGCATCTTCCGGCACCGCTCATAGGCGCTGCCCACCAGGTCCTTGACCTCCTCGTCGATCTGAGCGGCCACGGCCTCGGAGTAGCTGCGGCCCTGGCTCATGGTCCGGCCGATGAACACCTCGTCATGGCCGGATTCAAAGGACACCGTGCCCAGCTTCTCGCTCATGCCGTAGCTGGCCACCATCTTGCGGGCGATCTGGGTGGCCCGCTGGATGTCGTTGCTGGCGCCGGTGGAGATGTCGCCCAGGCACAGCTTTTCCGCCACCCGGCCGCCCAGGAGGGCCACGATCTGGTCCTCCATATACCGCTTGGAGAGGTAGGAGCGGTCCTCCTCCGGCAGCGAGATGGTCATGCCGCCGGCCTGGCCCCGGGGAATGATGGTGATCTGGCTCACGGGATCGTGGTCCGGCAGCAGCTGCATCACCACCGCGTGGCCCGCCTCGTGATAGGCAGTCAGCTCCCGCTCGTGCTGGGGGATGACCCGGCTCTTCTTCTCCGGGCCCGCGATGACCTTGATCTCCGCTTCCTTCAGATCCGCCATGGTGATGAACTTCTCACCCTTCCGGGCAGCCAGCAGAGCGCCCTCGTTGATGAGGTTTTCCAGGTCCGCGCCGGTAAAGCCCGGCGTGCCCCTGGCCAGTTCCTTCAAATTCACATCCTCCGCCAAGGGCTTACTGCGGACGTGGACCTTCAAAATCTCCTCCCGGCCCCGGATGTCCGGCAGTCCCACGTAGATCTGCCGGTCAAAGCGGCCCGGCCGCAGCAGAGCGGGGTCCAGTACATCCGCCCGGTTGGTGGCCGCCAGGACCACCACGCCCTCGTTGGCGGCAAAGCCGTCCATCTCCACCAGCAGCTGGTTGAGGGTCTGCTCCCGCTCGTCGTGGCCGCCGCCCAGGCCCGTGCCCCGCTGACGGCCCACGGCGTCGATCTCGTCGATGAACACGATGGCGGGAGAGTTCTTCTTGGCCTGGTCAAAGAGATCCCGGACCCGGCTGGCGCCCACGCCCACATACAGCTCCACAAAGTCGGAACCGGAGATGGAGAGGAACCCCACGCCGGCCTCCCCGGCCACCGCCTTGGCCAGCAGCGTCTTGCCGGTGCCCGGAGGGCCAACCAGCAGCACGCCCTTGGGGATGCGGGCCCCCAGGGAGATATACTTCTTGGGGTCTTTCAAAAACTCCACGATCTCCTGGAGTTCTTCTTTCTCTTCATCCGCGCCGGCCACATCCGCGAAGGTGATCTTGCGGTCCTTGTCCGTCAGGGTGCGGGTCCGGGCAGTGCCGAATTTGGCCATCTTGTCCGGTCCCATGCCTCCGCCCTGGGCACGGGCGATCAGGAAATACCACAAAAGCCCCAGCACCACTGCCACCAGCACATAGGGCAGCAGCGTCGTCAGCCAGTTGGTGGTGGGGGCGGCGGGATAGTCGTAAGACGTGATGATCCCCGCCGCCTTCTGCTCCACGATCAGATCGTTGAGATCTTCATAGAAAATCGCAAAGTCGTAGATCCGGTAGCGAACGGTATCCGTGTCTCCCAGGGACTTGACTTTCTCCCGCAGATGCAGCTCCAAGGTATGCTCGTCGGGGAAGGTAACAGATTCCACCTTCTCCTGTTCAAAGAGCTGGCGGACCTGGGAATACTCCAGCTGGGGCACCTGATTGTCCATCCGCAGCAGATAGCTGGCGCACAGTACGATCACCAGCAACAGCAGCAGCACGCTCAGATTGGTCGTTCGGTTTTGTTTGGTCACAGGTTCAGGACCTCCTTTGACGCCCATCCCGGGCACTCATGATACGCACGCTCCCCACCGGAGCGGCGGTTTTCTCCCTCCGGCAGTCTCAGTGGTTCTCGTAGACCTCCGGCTTGAGGACACCGATGTAGGGAACGTTGCGGTACTGCTGGCAGTAGTCCAGGCCATAGCCCACCACGAACTCATCCGGCACCGTGAAGCCTGCCAGGTCCGCCGTGATGGCTTTGGTGCGGCGGGAGGGCTTATCCAGCAGCGTCACGATGGTGATGGAGGCGGCTCCCTTGGTCATGAAATACTCCTTCAGGAAGGCCAGCGTATTGCCGGAGTCCAGGATGTCCTCCACGATGATCAGATGGCGGCCGGTGATGTCCTGCTGGAGATCATGGGTGATCTGCACCCGACCGGAAGAGGTGGTGGCATTCTGGTAAGAGCTGACGGCAATAAACTCCACGTCGCTTTTCACCTGGCAGGCCCGCACCAGATCCGCCATAAAGACGAAGGAGCCCTTCAGCACGCTCAAAAACAGCGGATTCTTATTTTGAAATTGCTCGTACAGGGTCTCACCCATCTCCGCGATCCGGGCATGGAGTTCCTCCTCGGTCACCAGCACCTTCAAAATATCCTTTTCCATCTCACTTCTCATGATTGTTCTCCTCTGTTTGTTCAATGATTTGAATAAACCGGCAGGCCGTTCCCACCGGCAGGAATTCCTCATCTACGCCCAGCGGCCACACCGCCGCCAGTTGTTCGCCTACATAAATTGCCGGCAGCCCTTCCCGCTTCTCAAGGGGGATATGGTGATCCAGGCACAGCCGCTTGACACTGCGGGCACCGTTGGTTCCCGGAAGATGCAGCCGCGCCCCCGGCTCACAGACGGCCGTCTGCACTGGCTCTTCACCGGGGCGGAGGGCCAGTCCGTTTCCCCTTCGGTGTCCCAGAAGCGTCAGGGTATACCCACCCCAGCGCAGGGGGCGGTCCCGCTCCAGCACTGCGGCGGCAGGCGGCCGGGAAGCACGGCAGATGGTCAGCACACCGCTGTGCACAGCGGCGATCAGCCCGTAGGGCAGCGAGACCCGGGCATCCTCCCGCCCCTGCTCCGCCAAGTCCAGAACCGCCGCCACATGGGCGGCGCCCAGGTCCTGCTCTCTCCCGGCAGCGGCACGCAGGAGCTGTAAAGCCGCCCGCTCTGCCACTGCCAGCGGCACGTTCAGCAGCGCCGAACAGGCAATGGAAACCCCGCCGCCGGTGCGGACCGCCTGCTCTGCTAGGGCGGAGGCCAGCTCCTCCAGGGCGGCGCTCTCCCGCGCCACCACACCGGCGGTGAAGCTCATGTTCTCCACCGCCCGGGGATTGATGTGGCGCAGGATGGGAAAGACATGGTGCCGCAGGATGTTCCGGGCGGCAGAGTCCTCTTGATTGGTCTCGTCCTCCACATGGGGGACCTCATACTGTTTGGCATAGTCCGCCAGCGTCTCCCGGGAGATCCGCAGAAACGGCCGGCAGATATTCCCCCGCACCTGGGGGATCCCGGTAAGGCCGGCGGTCCCGGTACCCCGGATCAGATTCAGCAGCATGGTCTCGGCGTTGTCGTCGGCGTGATGGGCGGTGAGGATGGCCGCAAAGCCCTCCCGCCGGGTGGTTTCTTCCAGGAAAGCATAGCGCAGCTTCCGGGCAGCCTCCTCCAGCGAAAGGTGCTCCGCCTCCATCAGTGCCCGGGTATCTCCCGTTCCGGTAAAGCAGGGGATCCCCCGGGCGGCACACCAGTCTTCCACAAACCCTTGGTCCCGGTCCGCAAGCTCACCCCGCAGGCGGTGATTGAAATGGGCGGCCGCAGCCGAAAAGCCGTTGGCCCGGCCCCAGGTATCCAGGAAATGCAGCAGGCACATGGAGTCCAGCCCGCCGGAAACAGCGCACAGCACCCGTCCCCCCGCCGGAAACCGACGGCGCAGGAAGGCCCTGGCGGCCACAAGTTCATGCGCCATAGCCGCCTCCGGTTTCCGTGTCAAAGAAAGAGGACCGTGCCCCGGGGCATTGCCCGCAGCGGCCCGCCGCCTTACTCGTCCTCATCATATCTCGTATCCAGTGTGGAGAACGTCGTGTAATCCGGCATCCACCGCAGCTCCGCCCCGCGGCGGTCTCGCCGCGGGGGACCCCGGTGGCCGCCATCCGCGGGGAAAGTGAATTTCCCCGCTCACAAGGATTTGCCCGCCGGGCAAATCGCTTGGACGCGCTCACGCGCGGATCGGCAAGGTGGAGCATCGCCTTACTCGTCCTCGTCATATCTCGTATCCAGTGTGGAGAACGTGGTGTAATCCGGCATCCACCGCAGCTCCACTTTGCCGGTCTCACCGTGACGGTTCTTTGCCACGATGCACTCGGCAATGTTGTGCTTTTCCGAGTCCTCATTATAATAGTCGTCCCGGTACAAAAAGAGAACGATGTCCGCGTCCTGCTCGATGGCGCCGGATTCCCGCAGGTCCGAGAGCATGGGGCGCTTATCGTCCCGCTTTTCGTTGGCACGGGACAGCTGGCTCAGGCAAATGACCGGGATATTGAGCTCTTTGGCCATAATTTTGAGCATTCGGGACATATCGGAGACCACCTGCTGGCGGCTCTCACCGCCGCCCCGGCTGCCTCCGGCGGAGGTCATCAGCTGCAGATAGTCGATGACCACCAGTCCCAGATTGTCCAGACGGCGGCACTTGGCGTTCATATCCGCCACGGAGAGCATGGGGTTGTCGTCGATCCGGATGTCCACCTTGTTGAGGATGGTGGCGGCACCGGCGATCTTCTCCCAGTCGGTCTCCCGGAGGGAACCGGTCTTGAGGCGGTAGTTTTCCACACAGGCCTCGGAAGACAGCAGCCGGGTGGCCAGCTGCTCCCGGGACATTTCCAGGGAGAACACCGCCACGGTCTTGTGGGTGCTCTTGGCCACGTTCAGCGCGATGTTCAGCGCAAAAGAGGTTTTGCCCATGCCGGGCCGGGCCGCCAGCAAAATCAGGTCCGACTTGTTCAGGCCCGTGATCTTCTGGTCCACGGCGGAAAGGCCGGTGGAAAGGCCCGGCAGGTGGTTTTCGCTCTCGCTCATCTCGCCCAGCCGGTCCAGCACGTCCGGCAGCACCTGCCGCAGGGGGACCATGTCCTGGGCGCTCTGGCCCCGGCGGACGGCATACACCTTCTGCTCGGCGGCCTCCAGAATGTCGGCGGGCTCGCCCACGCCCTCCTGGACCATGGCAGTGATCTCCGCCGCCGCCTGGGCCACCCCCCGCAGCAGCGCCTTGTCGTGGACGATGGCCACGTACTCCATCACGTTGGCGCTGGTGGGGGTGATCTCCATCAGCTGGGCCAGGTACGAGCGGGTGGTGTTCTCGTCGTAGGTGCCGTTTTTCCGCATCTCCTCGCACACCGTGATGCCGTCGATGGGGCGGGCATAGGTGAACATGGAGTAGATGGTCTCAAAAATATCCCGGTTCTGCCGGAGGTAGAAGTCCGACGGCCGCAGCTTGTCCATCACGTCCTTGACGCAGCGCTCATCGATGAGCATGGAGCCCAGAACCGCCTGCTCGCCTTCCAGGGAGTGGGGCATCTGCCGCAGCAGCAGGTCTTCATTGGCCATGGGTCATCACCTCCGGTTCTCAGGATTTGCAGAGTTTGCTTTGCGGACGGTCCGGCAGCACTTCTGCCGGGCACTGTCCCGGGCGGGAATCCGCATACGAGGCGCAAAGGCTTCTTTTTTGGTAAGGTACTTACTTCTCCTCAAATACGGACACATACACCGTGCCCACCACTTCAAAGCCCAGCTTGGCCTTGACCTGGTAGGAACCGAACGCCTTGATGGGCTCATCCAGCACCAGCTTCTGCTTGGGGATGTCGATGCTGAACTGGGCCTTGAGGCCGTCGGAGATCTCCTTGGTGGTGACGGCGCCGAAGAGCCGGCCGCCGCTGCCCGCCTTGGCGGTGAGCTTGACCTGGCACTCCTTGAGCTTCTCCGCCGTGGCCTCGGCCTCCGCCTTCAGACGTGCCTCCTCGGCCCGGCGGGCCTTCTCCTTCAGGTTCATGGTGTTGATGGCGTCCGTCGTGGCGGCGATGGCCAGCTTCCGGGGCAGGAGGAAGTTCCGGGCATAGCCCTCGGAAACCTCCACCATCTGACCCTTCTTGCCCTGGCCCTTCACGTCCTGCTGTAAAATGACTTTCATTCCTGTTTCTCCTTTTGAACTTGTTGTTCTTCTAATTCTTTGATCCGCTTTTCCATCGCTTCCAGCCGGTCCTCCTGACTCAGCCAGATGCGGATGGAAATCGCCAGAACCAGCGCAATGAATACACTGGCCGAAAACCAATTCTGGAAGAGCCGCCACCCGCCAAAGAACATAAATACTTGTTCCAGCACCAAACAGATGATGAAGAGCTGTAAAAACTTCCTCATGGGGGCGCACTCCTCTTTTTACTTTTCAAAATAATCGTCGATGGCCTCCAGCAGCCGCTTCCGGACAGTCTCCGGATCGCTGTCGGTGACTTTGCCGCCGGCGGTGGTGGAGTTTCCGCCGCCGCCCAGCGCCTCCAGGATCACCTGGACGTTGACCTCGCCCAGAGAACGGGCGGACATGAGCACGTTCTCCCCGCTGCGGTACACCACAAAGGACGCCTTGACGCCCTTGAGTCCCAGCAGCTCGTCCGCCGCCTGGGCAGCCGCCACCCGGTCCACGCCGTCCTGGGGGATCACCGCCACGGCAATGTCGTCCCGGTACAGCTCCGCCCGGCGGATGATGTCATACCGGGAGACCATCTCGCTGAGGTTATTCTGGAACAGCTTCTGCACATCCGTGGTGTCCGCGCCGGCCCGGCGCAAAAACGCCGCCGCCTCGAAGGTCCGGCCGCCGGTGCGGAGGGTGAAGTGCTTGGTGTCCAGCACGATGCCCGCCAGCAGCGCCTCGGCCTCCTCCCGCAGGAGGTCCGACGGCTCCACCAGGTACTGCAGCAGCTCCGTCACCAGTTCCGAGGCGGAGGAGGCATAGGGCTCGTGGAAGTTGAACGCCGCGTTTTCAATGTACTGGGCCGCCCGCCGGTGGTGGTCGATGACCGCCACCCGGTTGCAGGACTCCAGCAGCTCCTGGGCTTGGACCTGCTCCGGGCGGTTGGTGTCCACCACCACCACCAGGGAGCGGCTGTCCGCCGCCACCAGGGCCTCCTGGGCACTGAGGAAATTCCCCCGGTACTCG